>Ga0247611_10001666_pt1 | contig 39012 bp, 33 predicted proteins | sample 177DNAGHGhighgp2_FD_192422 | JGI IMG/M metagenome (GOLD analysis project Ga0247611, IMG submission 192422) | Sheep rumen microbial communities from Palmerston North, Manawatu-Wanganui, New Zealand - 1770 DNA GHGhigh gp2 | ecosystem: Host-associated > Mammals > Digestive system > Stomach > Rumen... | reverse complement strand
GCGTTTAACAGCATTGCTGGTTTCATTGCCTTCACAAGCCTTGAGACTCCCGACTTCGGTGGTGTATTCAAACTGGGTGATGGTGCTACGGCTCCCACTACACAGGTTGGTGACCCACGCTGGACGATTACCTACGAGAAGGATGCTCCTGCTAAGTTGTACCTCATTACTGGTAATTGGGATCGTACCAACATGATTGACGTTCCGTTCAATAATGAGACTCAGGCGTACGAGTACGAGACTGCTCCGGAGGGTAAGATGTGGTTTGCATTTGCAGACAAGCAGCTGACTGCTGAGGAGGCTGAGGCTGATCCGAACTGGACCGACTTCAACACCAACCATCGCTATGCTATTGGTGCAGGTGATGTAGATGCATCGCTTAATGAGGCTCTGCCACTGCTTAAGATTGAGGGTACTCTTGTGCTGGAGCCTGTTCCTGCAGGTAAGGTCTATAAGATCAGCGTTGCTAAGGATTGGTCAACCGTTACCATCACTGTTGAGGATCCCACTGGCATCCAGAGCATCAGTGCTGACAAGTTTGCTGAGGGTGAGTGGTACACCATCCAGGGTGTCCGCGTTGAGAAGCCTGCAAAGGGCATCTTCATCCACAACGGACGTAAGGTCATCGTGAAGTAAAAGCACGTATTTCGCTCATGAAGCGAATTTCATAAAAAAGTGGCAATCCGTTTGGCGGGTTGTCACTTTTTTTGTAATTTTGCAGGCAATATGAAAAACGCTATTGACATCCGTCGTATGGAAGGACTGAAGGGACTAAAGGAGTTCGTTCAGTTTCGCTATGATATGTATCGTGACTGTCCGTGGGCAGTGCCGTTTCTCTATTCGGAGGAGATAAATACGCTGAGCAGTGACAAGAATGCCGCCTTCGAGTGTTGCGAGGCTGACTATTTCATGGCCTATCGGGATGGCAAGCCTGTAGGACGCGTGGCTGCTATCATCAACCACCGTGCCAACGAGCGCTGGCAGCGCAAGCAGGTACGCTTTGGCTGGCTTGACTTCGTGGATGACATGGAAGTGTCGAAGGCGTTGATGGAATGTGTGGAAAGGTGGGGCCGAGAGCGTGGCATGACAGAGATGGTGGGTCCGCTGGGCTTCACCGACATGGACCGCGAGGGCCTGCTCATCGAGGGCTTTGAGGAAGACGCCACGATGTATATCAACTACAACTACCCTTACTACCAGCAGCACCTGGAGTCGCTGGCGGGCTTCGAGAAGGACAACGACTATATGGAATATAAGGTGAAGGTTCCCGAGGTGGTGCCCGACAAATTCCATAAGATAGGTGAGATGATTACGAAGCGTTATAACCTGCATGTGAAGAAGTTTACCCGCAAGGAACTGCTGGAGGGCGGTAAGGGACACGAGATTTTCGATATTATCAATATCACCTATAACGACCTGTATGGCTATTCACAGTTGAGCGACCGACAGATTAACCAGCTGGTGAATGACTATATTAAGATAGCCGACCTGAATCTGGTTACGGGCATTGAGGACTGGAACACCCCTGATCATAAGTTGGTCGGATTCGGCATCACATTCCCTTCCTTTACTGCTGCCCTACGTAAGACACGCGACGGTCGTCTGCTGCCCTTCGGCTGGTGGCACCTGCTGCGCACGCTGAAATGGCACAAGACCAAGGTCGTTGACCTGTTGCTGATTGGCGTATTGCCTGAGTATCGCCAAAAAGGAGCCAACTCGCTGATTTTTGACGACTTGATACAATGGTTCCAGCGCTATCATTTCGAGTATGCTGAGGCCATGCAGCAGATGGAGACTAACGAAGGAGTACGCTCACAGTGGCAGTATCTGGAGTCCCGTATCCACCGCAAGCACAGGTGCTATCGGAAGAAATTGTAATACAACTCCTTTAGTATAACGATAGCTTATTTATTATAACGACAACTTATTTATTTAACGACAACTTGGACAACTAAGACAACTTTTTTTATTCAACATAGAGTTAGACTGTTGAATTAGGTTGTCTTAGTTGTCCAAGTTGTCGTTTATCATTATTTGCTGTCTTCTGCTATCAGTTGCAGCAGGCGGTCGACGGCTTCCGCCTCGGGGATGTTCTTCTCGACGCAGACCTTGCCGCGATAGAGACTGATCTTTCCACGGGCAGCTCCGACATAGCCGTAGTCGGCATCGGCCATCTCGCCGGGGCCGTTGACGATACAGCCCATGATACCAATCTTCAGGCCTACCAAGTGACTGGTAGCTGCCTTGATACGACGGATGGTGTCCTGCAGATTGTAGAGCGTGCGCCCACATCCGGGACAGGAGATATACTCCGTCTTAGTGAACTTGATGCGGGCGGCCTGGAGGATGGAGTCGGCGAGGGCATTGAGTTGCTCGCAGGAGAACTGCGGGCAGCGAATCTCCAGCTTCGTGGCCTTGCGGTCGATGAGCAGGGCGCCGACAGCCATGGAAGCCTTCAACTGGAAGGTCTCCCAGGCTTCTGCTTCCGTTTGTTGCGACTCAGTCGCAACCGCCGGGACGGTGAGGATGATGGTGTCGCCCTTGATGCTGGCCTCTGCTTCCTGGCGCAGACGGGTGCATTCGGGGATGAGACCTACCAGCTTGCGGGCAACGGGAATCTCGTACTCAGGTTCTTCGCTGAGTGACACGCGGATGGTGTCGCCGATGCCCTCGGTGAGCAGGGCGCCGATGCCTACGGCACTCTTGATGCGACCGTCCTCGCCCTCGCCGGCCTCAGTGACGCCAAGGTGCAGGGGGTAGTGCATGTCCTCGGCATCCATGGCCTTGACTAACAAGCGCACCGACTGTACCATCACTACGGTATTGGAGGCTTTGATGCTGATAACGACGTCGCTGAACTGCTCGCGGCGGAAGATACGCAAGAACTCCATACAACTCTCGACGATGCCCTCCGGTGTGTCACCATAGCGCGACATGATGCGGTCGCTGAGCGAGCCGTGGTTGACACCGATGCGCACAGCGGTATGGTACTCCTTACAGATATTGATAAAAGGCACGAGGCGGTCATCTATCTTCTGCAGTTCGGCAGCATACTCCTCGTCGGTGTACTCCAGGTGCTTAAAGGTGCGCCCCGGGTCGACATAATTGCCCGGGTTGATGCGTACCTTCTCGCAGTACTGGGCGGCGATGTCGGCGACGTGAGCCGTGAAGTGGACGTCAGCCACCAGCGGCTGGGGGTAGCCGTCAGCCTTCAGGCGGGCTGAGATGTTTTTCATGTTCTCAGCCTCGCGTGTGCCCTGCGTGGTGAAGCGCACCAGTTCACCACCGGCATCGATGATGCGCTTGGCCTGGGCTACGCTGGCCTCCGTGTCGTTGGTATTGGTGGTGGTCATCGACTGGATGCGGATGGGGTTGTCGCCGCCGATGGCGATGTTGCCGACGTGGGCAACACTGCTAATTCGTCTTGTACTCATACTTTACCTCAGATAATTCGCGATTGGCCTTCTCTATCTTGGCCTTGAGGCCCGCTTTATAGTCGGCCAGGCGTTGGGCAATGCCCTCATCGCTGAGTGCCAGCATTTCGACAGCGAGGATGGCCGCATTCTGGGCACCATTGACGCCGACAGTCGCGACGGGGATGCCCGGCGGCATCTGGATGATGCTCAGCATGGCATCCAGCCCGTCGAGCATACCCTTGATGGGAACGCCGATGACGGGGAGGGTGGTGGAGGCGGCGATGACGCCCGGCAGGGCGGCTGCCATGCCGGCAGCGGCAATGATGACACGTAGTCCGCGGTCTTTCGCGTTGCGGGCAAATTCTTCCACTGCTTCCGGCGTACGATGTGCCGAGAGGGCATTGACTTCAAACGGTACCTGCATGTCGTTCAGCAACTGGCAGGCTTTTTGCATGACGGGCAGGTCACTGGTGCTGCCCATGATGATGCTTACTAATGGTTTCATAGTTGTTGTTTTATTTCGATGTTTCGATGTTTCGGCGTTTCGACATTCCTCAGGTCAAAGGAAAAGGATAGCCAGGGCGGCGCTGACGACGCCAACCCAGAATCCGATGACGACCTGTGCCAGGGTGTGCTGGCGCAGAATCATGCGGCAGGTGCCCATCAGGCCTGCTATGAGGAATATCAGACAGAACCACCAGACGGGATTGAAACCCAGGTAAAAGGAGAAGGCAAACAGCGCTCCCCCCACACCGCCGATGGCTGCCGTATGGATGGAAATCTTCCACCAGATATTGATGATGGCACAGATAATCTGTACGGCCAGTGCTGCTACCATGATGCTGCCCATGAAGTGTGGCATGTGTAGACGTTCCATGACATAGACACAGGTAAAATAACTCACAATGGACAGGATGTAGGGTACCATGCGTCGTTCACGATGTCCGAGCTCGATGAGATTCCATCCCTGGTAGCGGCGATACAGATGTATGAGCAGCGTGGGCAGGAGGATGGTGAAGAGATAGCAGAGTGTCATTACCTGAATCTTGTAGGACCACGGGAAGATGCTGAGGTAGCTGAAGGTGAAGAGTGCTGCCAGTCCTACCAGCGGGAGGTAGAATGGCGTAAACACCATACTGATGATGCGGGCAGCGAGGATGAATTGTTTCTGACGTTTCATATAATTACTTTCTCAGACGGGAGATGGGGAAACCCATTTGTTCGCGGTACTTGGCAATGGTGCGGCGGGCTATGGGATAGCCACGCTCAATAAGCAGCAACTCTATCTGGCTGTCGCTAAGCGGCTTGCGCTTGTCTTCGGACTCGATGATCTCGCGCAGAACGGCCTTGATCTCACGAGTGGACAGCTCCTTACCCTCGGTAGTGACATAGCCGTCGCTGAAGAAGTAGCGTAGTGGAAAGGTACCCCAGCGCGTCTGGGCATACTTGGAATTGCTGACTCGGGAGATGGTGCTGGTATTCAGACCCGTGCGCTCAGCGATGTCTTTCAGAATCATGGGACGCAGGAGCGCTTCGTCGCCTTCTTCGAAGAAGCGGTGCTGCCACTGGATGATGGCTTGCATGGTTACGGTCAGCGTATGGCGGCGGATGTTGATGGCATCTATGAAATTCTGGGCAGCATCTACCTTCTTCTTGGTGTAGAGCAGGGCCTCCTTCATTTGGCGGGACATGTGCTCCTTGTCGTTCTGATATTGCTGTAGCGTATCGGTGAACGACTGCGAGATATGTAGTTCCGGCACCTCGCTGTTGTTCAGTGTAAAGGTGACCGTGCCGTCGTCGTGAGTTTCGATGATGAAGTCGGGGGTGATTTGCTGCAGCGAGCGTCCTACCGTCTCGCTGATGGATGCCCCAGGCTTGGGGTTGAGCTTGCGCAATTCGCTGATGAGAGTATCAGCCTGTAGCTCACTCAACTTCAGTATCTGCCGGAGACGATCCCAGTGCTTCTTGGTGAACAGTTCGAAATAATGGTTCAGTGTCAGCGTCATCAGTTCCTTCAGACGCGATGGTTCGCGCCGCTCTACCTGTAGCAATAGACATTCCTGCAAGGAACGTGCCCCGATACCGGCAGGGTCGAAGTCCTGTAACTTGTGGAGTACCTGCTCTATTTGGTATGGGGTGACATCGATGTTATGGTAGATGGCCAGTTCGTCGCTGATGCTGTCCAACGACTTGCGTAACAGACCGTCATCGTCGAGCGATCCTATCAGGTATTCCATGATGTCGCGTTCCTGTTCGGTGAGTGAAGCCATGTTCATCTGGTCGTTCATCTGGTCGAAAAACGAGACGGTCTGTCCGTAGACCATCTCTTCGCGTTCCTCCTGGTTGGAGTACCCGCCTTGGTAGACAGGTAAATCCTCGTCATCGCGACCAATAGACTCCAAGGCAGCATCGAGTGCCGACTGGCGCTCTTCCTGTTCATAGTCATCGGTGGAGTCCTTGGGGGAGTCTATGTTGTCAGGGTGGTCTAGAGGATCCAGATTGTCTAGAGATTCTTCGGCAGACGTTTCCAGGGCAGGGTTGTCGTTCATTTCCGTGTTGATACGTTCCAGCAACTGGGTAACGGGCAACTCGGTGAGTTGAGTTGCCAATAGCTGCTGCTGGGTAATGGTCTGTGCCAGCTTTTGTTGCTGTATCAGTTTCTGCTCCTGTATCTGCTTCTGTGCCATATCGTTTATTCCCAGTATGCTATTGTACGCCGCTGGAGGACGGTAGACTGCTGGGTCTTCATTCCTTTCTCCCAATAGGTCAGCGTGAGGGTGTTACTGGTCCAGTTTCCATAGTCGTCACGGGTCAGGTAGTTGTTGTGCATGTTGATGGTCATGATGCACTCTCCGGTTTTGTCGAACACCTTCTGCTGTTGGGTTACTGGTTCGTCCTGGTCGTTGTATTTGTATTCGTTGACATAGCTGATGCCGGCCTTTTCATTCTTCAAGGTGCGTCCGGTAAGACGATAGCTGTCATCGTAGGTGTACTCCACCAGGCTGTAGCCATCCTGTTCTTTCATCTTGGCCCGAAGTAAGTAGCCGTGGCGATTGTATTCACGCTCGACGAGGTCGAGCTCTTCCAACTGTCCGTTGCCGTGGAAATGCAGAAACTGGTCCTCAGCCACGGCATTCTCGGTAACCACCTCTTGTACGTCGCCCCGCAGTCCCATGGAGAGGGCATCCTTGTAGAAAGGTGCTGTAGACAAGAAGAGAATGCCGATGTCGCGGGAACCGTTGTCGTTGTCGATGACCGATAGCTTGATGCTGCCGAAATCGTCGATGTAGTACCAAGCATCGTTGCGCTGCTTGAAGTCACCGTTGTCCTTTTGCATCTTGTAGAGGAAGTATTGTAGGTTCTTGTCCAGCATTTGTTGTGTGCTGTAAGGTCCGATGGTGACGTATGCCGACTGTACGAGATGTGTCTCGGGAGCCGTCGTAACCATCAGTTTAGCCCTGAAACCATAGAAACTTCCACGGTAATAATAGTCCTCGCCGTCGTCAGACTTGCCCCACTCGGAGAAGCCGGCCTCTTTCAGTGACACGCTGAGGCTGTCGATGAGGCCCTCCATTGGGATGTTCATCATCGAAATGCAGCGCGGGTCGGTCGTCGGTTGGGCCTGGGCGCACAATGCTACGGCAGTCAATATGAAAGCGAACAAGGTCTTCATTGCGATGCAAAGGTACAAAAAGTTTAGTGTTTAGAGTTTAGAGTTTAGAGTTTTTTTGTAATTTTGCAGCAAAAATAGAAGAAAAATGAAAATATTTGCAGTAGGAATGAACTATATCCAGCACAATAAAGAGCTGGATGGTGCGTTATATAAACCAAAGAGGCCCGTTATATTCACCAAGGCCGACTCGGCGCTGTTGAAGGATCACAAGCCTTTTTTCATCCCCGACTGGTCAGAACAGGTGGACTATGAGACGGAGTTGGTGGTACGTATCTGTCGGTTGGGCAAGAGCATCCCCGAACGCTTTGCCCACCGTTACTATGACGCCGTCACCGTGGGTATCGATTTCACGGCCCGTGACTGGCAGCGGGAGGCTCGCAAGAATGGCCAGCCCTGGGAGATATGCAAGGGATTCGATGGGTCGGCAGTCATCGGCGACTGGGTAGAAACGGTGAAGTTCCGGGATGTGCAGGCGCTGCACTTCCATCTGGACATCAATGGTCAGACGGTGCAGGAGGGCTGTACGAGCGACATGCTCTACAAGGTGGATGAGCTCATTAGCTATATCTCGCAGTTCTTCACGCTGAAGACTGGCGACCTGCTCTATACGGGAACGCCGGTGGGTGTGGGTCCTGTCCACATAGACGACCATCTGGAAGGGTGGCTGGAAGATAGAAAAGTATTGGAATTTAATTGTAAGTGATTATTAGGAGATATATAATAATAGGTGTAACGTTGCTGGCTTGCCTGACGGTTCAGGCACAGCATTTCTTTAACCTGACAGCCAAGGAGGTTAGGATTGATACGCTGTTGCCGGTCTTCACCTATAAGCAGCCGCTGCCCAGCGGCTATGCCGACTCCGTCTATCATGTGACCATCCAGTATCCGGAGTTTGTGCCGATGAGCGCGGAGGACATCCAGCGCTATAGGCAAATCTCCAATGCGCCGCTACCCGCTCTTCCTGAGGTGTCGCAATTAATCAGTATTGACCGCAAGCAGGGAGAACTTGTGGTGTCGTTCGTCCCGTTAGTGTTCCGCGACGGCCAGTTCCAGAAGCTCGTGAGTTTTATGTTAGACGTGAAAGGAAAACGACGACATGCTATACGTCGTTCTACGGTTACCCTTGACTCCCGCTACGTCGAACACTCCGTGTTGGCCACTGGACGGTGGGTGAAGATCAGTGTGCCGTCTACGGGTGTCTACCAACTGACCGACGAGGTCGTCCGTCAGGCGGGCTTTACCAATTTTAATAAGGTGAAGATATACGGTTATGGCGGTGCCATGCAACCGGAACTGTTAACGGGTGACTATTTGGCAGCCACGGATGACCTGAGAGAGGTGCCGACCTGCGAGGTAAACGGTCGTCGCCTGTTTTACGGTGTGGGGCCTGTCTCATGGGATAGTAACCACCGCCGCATACGTAATCCCTATTCATCGTATGGCTATTACTTCCTGACCGAGAATGACGACGAACCGCTGAAGGTGGATGCCGATGCTTTCCTGGCCTCGTTCTATCCCTCTGCATACGACAATAACGTCCTCTATGAAGTCGATGACTTTGCATGGTATCATGGAGGCCGGAACCTGTATGACAGTCGTGCGTTCACGCCTGGCACGTCGCGTGACTATACGTTGACGTTCAATGGCCCTGCACAGTCAGGACGGATGACAGTCGCCTTGACAGCCTATACAACGGGAACACGTAATAATACGAAGGCAGACATTCTGGTGAATGGTGACAAGGTTGGAAGTATGTCCATTCCTCCATCTGGTACCTACGATGCGATGCGTATCAGTACCCAAACATTTGACATAGCCCTGCAGTCTACCAATAAGGTGACTATCACGCAAACAGGCGGTTCCAACAGCACCATGCGGCTCGACTATATCGCGTTGCATGGTGATGAGCCTGCTGCTGCCCCAGACTTGAACAGTGGTGACTTCCCTGTTCCGAATGTGGTCTATGCCATTGTAAACCAGGATCACCATGCTGATACGGCAGTAGATATGGTTATCATTATCCCCACAACACAAAAGTTGCTGGCACAGGCAGAAAGGCTGAAGACCTTGCATGAACAGCATGATGGCTTGCGTGTGCGTATTGTCCCTGCTGATGAACTATTCAATGAATTCAGCAGTGGCACGCCTGATGCGAATGCCTATCGCCGTTACTTAAAGATGCTGTACGACCGTGCCGAGACAGATGCTGACATGCCTCGCTACTTGTTGCTGATGGGTGATGCTGCCTGGGACAACAGAATGTTGAGCAGCGATTGGGCAGGGGAGTCGCCTGACGACTTCCTGTTGTGCTATGAAAGCGAAAACTCCTTCAGTGCCACAGACTGTTATGTCACTGACGACTATTTTGGTCTGTTGGATGACGGCGAGGGCGGAAACATGCTTGTTGCCAAGAGCGATGTTGCCGTGGGACGTATTTCTGCACGTGCTTCTGCGGATGCTGCCGTCGTGGTGGACAAGATTGTGGGCTATGTCAACAATGATCATGCCGGTGCATGGCAGAACGTACTTTGCATGATGGGTGACGACGGCAACCAGAATAGCCATATGGAAGATGCTGACAGCGTCGCACGGATGGTAGAACTGTTGTACCCGACCTATCAGGTGAAACGTATCCTGTGGGATGCCTACACCCGTGTCACTACATCGACGGGTAACTCCTATCCCGACGTGACGCGGCTGATCAAGCAACAAATGCAGCAGGGTGCGCTGATGATGAACTATTCTGGACACGGCCGTGCCGATGCCATCTCGCACGAATATGTGCTGCGTATAGGCGACTTTGAGAATACGTCGACGAACCTGCCGTTGTGGATGACGGCATCGTGTGATATCATGCCCTTTGACGGGCAAGAGGAGAACATCGGTGAGACGGCCATGTTCAACAGGAAAGGCGGTGCCGTGGCTTTCTTCGGTACGACACGTACCGTCTTTCAGAATTATAACAAACTGATGAACCTCGCTTTTACACGGCATGTGCTGAGCAAGGACGGACAGCGTATGCTACCTATTGGTGAAGCTGTCCGCCGTGCCAAGAATGAACTGATAGAAACAGGTATCCAGACGGGATATGTCGATGGAGATCCTACCTATTCTTCTGACCGTACGCAGAATAAGCTACAGTATACTTTGCTGGGTGACCCTGCCATGAGGCTTGCAGCGCCGACGATGGGAATCACGGTGGATGCCATCAACGACATACAACCATCATCTGGGAAAATCCAGACTTTGAGTGCTGGTTCAACGGCTACCGTTACCGGCCATATCACCCGTTCGGATGGTCAGACGGCAACCGACTTCGATGGTACGCTGACGGCTGTTGTTCATGATGCACAGCAGTTAGTCGTCTGTAAACTCAATGACCCGACAGAAGCGGATGAGCCTTTTACCTATTATGACCGCCTGAATGTCATCTTTAACGGCAGTGACCAGGTCAAGGACGGTAACTTTAAATTCTCTTTTGCCGTACCTAAGGATATCAGCTACAGCGAGCTGCCGGGACTCCTCAATCTCTATGCCATCAGTAACGACAAGACACAGAAGGCCAGCGGTATTACCGACCAGCTGGCATTCGGCTCTGGCGGTTTTGTGCCCCAGGACGGCATTGGCCCCAGCATCTATTGCTATCTGAACAGTGAGGAATTCGTCAATGGCGGCAATGTCAATCCAACACCCTACTTTGTGGCACAGTTGAACGATGAAGATGGCATCAATGCTACAGGCAGCGGTATTGGGCACGACCTGGAACTGATCATCGACGGTGAGATGTCCAAGACCTATTCGCTGAATGAATATTTCCAGTACGACTTCGGCAGCTATACCAATGGTAACGTGGGCTTTTCCATTCCTGAACTCTCGTATGGTCAGCACAAATTGCTGTTCCGTGCCTGGGACGTGCTCAACAATTCCTCGACGGCAGAACTGACGTTCAATGTCGTGAAGGGATTGGAGCCGCGATTCTTTGATGTGGAATGTACGAAAAACCCTGCCTCGACGGCTACGTCGTTCCGTATCTTGCATGACCGTACGGGCAGTGCCATTGACGTGGCGCTTGACGTATTCGATATCTCTGGCCGCCATCTGTGGTCGTATAGTGAGAGTGGCGTGTCGACAGATGATGCCTATAACATAGACTGGGATTTGACAGTCGATGGTGGCCGCAGGCTGCAGACTGGCGTCTATCTCTATCGTCTGCGTGTCAGCAGCGATGGCAGCAGCTATGCCACTAAAGCAAAGAAACTGATAATACTAACACATAAATAAAGGAATATGAAGACTATCATGAAGATAATGCTGACGGCAGTATGTGTTCTGATGGTAAGAACCGCCAGTGCTCAAGACACCAAGAGCCAGTTCAACCCTATTGAGCATGCCGTCATCTCGCAGACCATCGCCCCAGATGCCCGCTCTGCCGGTATGGGTGATGTAGGAGCTGCCACAGACCCTGATGTCAACTCACAGTACTGGAATCCTGCCAAGTATCCGTTCTGCATCAGTCGTGCCGGTGTGTCACTGAACTATACGCCGTGGCTGCGCCAGTTGGTGAACGACATTGACCTGGCCTATCTGGCTGGTTACTATCGTATTGGTGACTATGCGTCTATCAGCGGTTCGCTGCGCTACTTCTCGCTGGGCGAGGTGATGACCTCGCAGGAGGAAAATGCAATGACGGTGAAGCCCTACGAGATGTCGCTCGATGTCGGCGCCTCGCTGATGCTCAGCGAGAAATTCTCCATAGCCACCGCCATACGATGGCTGTATAGTGACTTGCGCTACGACTATACGGAGGATGCCTCTCCTGCTTCTGCCTTTGCTGCCGACTTGGCCTGCTATTATAATAATTATGTGAACATCGGACAGCGCGAGTGCCAGCTGGGCTTGGGTATGACCATCCAGAACGTAGGTTCTAAGATTACTTATTTCGGTGATGACCGCTCCAATTTCCTGCCCGCAAATCTGCGTTTGGGTACCTCGCTGATGGTGCCCGTCGATGAGTACAATCGTTTCTCAATAGCCTTCGATGCCAATAAACTGCTGGTACCGACGGTGCCGAAGCAGGAAGATGGCGAGTCAAAGGAAGACTATGAGCAGCGCGTCATTTCAGAATACAATGATGTAAGTTCTATCTCTGGCATCTTCAAGAGTTTCCACGATGCTCCCGGAGGATTTAAGGAAGAATTGGAAGAGATACAGTGGAGCGTAGGTGCTGAGTATATCTATCACGACCAGTTCTCGCTCCGTGCCGGTTATCATCATGAGAGTGAGAACAAGGGTAATCGCAAATATTTTACTGTTGGTGGTGGTTTCCGCATGAATGTCTTTTCGCTGGATGTCGGATATGTCATTTCGACAGCGCGCAGCAATCCGCTCGACCAGACACTGCGCTTTACGCTGGCTTTCGACATGGATGGTATCAAGGATTTGTTTAAATAGAGTTCATAGTTCATAATTCATAGTTATGATTACTACAGGATTGAGAATAGGAATGGGCTATGACGTCCACCAGTTAGTGAAAGGACGCGAACTGTGGATGGGTGGCATCAAACTGGAACATGAGATGGGATTGCTGGGACACAGTGATGCCGACGTGTTGATTCATGCCATTTGCGATGCCATCCTTGGAGCAGCGAACATGCGCGACATTGGCTATCATTTCCCCGATACGTCGGCCGATACGGATGGTATGGACAGTAAGGTTATTCTGGCCAAGACCATCGAGTTGATAGCTACGAAGGGCTACCACCTTGTTAATATAGATGCCACCATCTGTGCAGAGCGTCCCAAGATGAACCCCCACATTCCCGCGATGCAACAATGTATGGCTCAGGTCATCGGTTGTGATGCAGATGCCATCTCCATCAAAGCAACGACTACCGAGAAGTTGGGTTTCACGGGACGGCAGGAGGGCATTTCTGCATATGCTGTGGCATTGATTGAAAAAGACTGAAAAAGCGTAAATAATTGTTGTTTACGTGCACAACGCTTGATTTAAGTCAAGAATGGAGCGCTTTTTCGACAAAATAGCTTCAAAGTTATTGCAGGAATGAAAAAAGTGCGTACCTTTGCATCGTCAAACAAAAGATGACACTTGACTGAGTGCAGTCAAGAATTGGTTAATAGATTGTTTTAGGTTAGTAGTAATATTTATAGTTTTAGGTTTTTAGTTATTGGTAAGAAGAAAGTTTTAAATGTGTTAGGATAACAGTGGTCGCCGTGAGGCGCTCATAACTTTCTTTTTTAAACGACAAGTTAGTATTTATTAGATATGCTGCCGCAAGGCAGACCTCCAGCCGACATCAAGAAGGCTGGATTCAACAAGAAAAGGATTTTTAGTTAAACATAGGCTTTTTGAATGCCGCTGCTCGTTGATGAGTAGCGGTATTTTTTTTGTTGCAAATTTGGCTGTTCGCTCACTTATTCGTACCTTTGCACCATATAACATAACATGGTATGCGAGTACTGATTGTCAATACAAGTGAGCGGACGGGTGGAGCCGCTGTAGCTGCCAACCGGCTGATGGAAGCCCTGAACAACAATGGCGTCAAGGCGAAAATGCTGGTGCGCGACAAGGAAACGGAGCAGTTGACGGTGTGTGCGCTGCCACAGACTTGGCATCTCAGGTGGCACTTCTTGTGGGAGCGGCTGGTGATATGGCTGCACCTGCGGCTGAAGCGCGAGCATCTCTTTGAATTGGATATTGCCAACTGTGGAACCGATATTACACGCCTGCCGGAGTTCCGGGAGGCTGACGTCATCCATCTGCACTGGGTGAATCAGGGGATGCTGTCACTGAAAGACATCCGTCGCATCCTCGCCACGGGCAAACCTGTAGTATGGACCATGCACGACATCTGGCCTGCCACGGCTATCTGTCACTATACAAGAGGTTGTCAGCAGTTCCATACCGTTTGCGGCAGATGTCCGCTACTTCCTGGCGGAAGCCCGAAAGGACTAGCCAATAAAGTTTGGGAGCATAAGGAAAAGATGCTGGACGGTCACCATATCAGTTATGTCGCTTGCAGTCAGTGGCTGGCTGATGAGGCGCGAAAGAGTGCGCTTCTCCGCGGTCAAATGATTACAAACATTCCCAATACCATTGACACACACTTATTCCGTCCGCAGGACAAACGGAAGGCTAAGGAAGCCCTGGGGCTTCAAGCCTTTAAACGTATCATTCTCTTTGTATCCCAGCGTGTTACAGATCCGCGTAAAGGCATGAGCTATTTTGTCGAAGCTATCCGCCTCTTGGATGAGCGATATCCAGACCTTTGCGAAGATACCGTCATTGCCATCTTGGGTGGTCATGCTGAAGATGTTACTGCACAACTGGCATTACCTGGCCAGCCCTTAGGCTATGTCAGCCAACCTCAGCGCATCGTACAGGTATATAATGCTGCTGATGTTTTTGTGTTGCCGTCGTTAGAGGACAACTTGCCTAATACGCTGATGGAGGCGATGGCCTGCGGCGTGCCTTGCGTGGGCTTTCAGACGGGTGGCATCCCGGAGATGATAGACCACCTCCAGAATGGCTATGTGGCTCAGTTCCGGCAGGCCGAAGACCTGGCGCGAGGAATTCATTATGTGTTGGCCGAGGTGAACTACAAAGAACTGAGTGCCAACTGTGTGCAGAAGGTAGCCAGATGCTATTCGCAACAGAGTGTGGCGAAACGTTATCTGGACGTGTATGAGGCAGCCTGCCAACCAGTAAAAAAGAACGACCGATGATACGATTTACCGTTGTTACCATTACCTATCAAGCTGAGGCCGTGCTTCAGCGGACACTTGACAGTGTGGCCTGTCAGACCTACCCAGGCATTGAGCACCTGATAGTCGACGGGGCCTCGAAGGACGGTACGCTGCTGCTGGCAGAGCGCTATAAAGCGCAGAGCGATGCTTCAGGCAATGGCCATCAGGTCATTATCAAGTCGGAGCCTGACCGAGGCATCTACGATGCGATGAACAAGGGACTGACGCAGGCGTCAGGTGATTATATTGTCTATATGAATGCCGGTGACAGTTTTCCGCAGGCCGATACGCTGGAGCAAATATTCCACCGATGCCGGTTGGGTGAACGGCCCGCCGATGAATTGCCTGGCGTGCTGTATGGCAATACCGATGTAGTGGACAATGACGGCCGCTACCTGCATCCTCGCCGCCTGCAACCGCCCGAGCGGCTGACGTGGCGCTCATTCCGCCAGGGCATGCTGGTGTGCCATCAGGCTTTCTATGCCCGTGTGGACATTGCCAAGAATGTGCAGTTCGACACGCATTACCGCTTCTCGGCCGATGTCGACTGGTGCATTCGTGTGATGAAGGAAACGGAACGTCTGGGGTTATCGCTCAGCAATGCCCATTTGGTGGTGGCCAACTACACCGAGGAGGGTACCACCACACAGAACCACCGCGCCTCGCTTCTGGAGCGCTACCGCGTCATGGCCAGCCACTACGGCCATGTGCAGACCTTCCTGCTGCACTGCTGGTTTGTAGTCAGGGCTTTTATCTATAAAGGTTGACGTTTTTTACTTTTTTTTAAAAATTTGGCGCCAATTATTGTTGTTTTAGGAACTTTTTTGCCCTATTTTTGAATATTTTTGTCGTTTCTTTTGGCGGTTTGTAAATTTTTCTTTAATTTAGTCGCCGAAATGATTATATTACGATAAACTTCAAGTGTGGCAGTGATAATCTATCATACCATGCGACGGTGACTTATTATTAACACTATGAGAACAAAAAAGATGACTTTATGGTTGATGTTAGCATTTTTGTGGTATCCTTTGCTCTCACAGAATGTTGATGCCAGCATGCTTGTTCCCCAACAGGTACAGCAGAAGAAAAGTGACGATGGCGGGTCGCAAGGCGAACTCCGTGTATTGGCACCAGGTATGACCTATTTCGTACCTCATTGGTATGTAAGGGCAATGGGTGGTATAGCTTATGATGTGGGTGAGGCTGAGTTCTCGCAGTTGCTGTCGCCATCATTGCAGTTCTCGTTAGGTTATCAGCCGATGCAGTTGTTAGGTTTCAAGGGTAATCTGACTGGTTTGTGGGCCCGTAACCGCTATGCCTATCCTGAGGCACGCTATAACTGGAATTTCTTACAGGCTGCCATTGATGCTGAGTTGAGTCTTACTACGCTATTCCTTGGCGAGCAGCCTGATCGCAATACCAATGCCTATGCTTTTGTAGGTGGCGGTGTGGCCTATACCTATAATAATGATGATGCCGTGGAGGCCGACAAACGCTATGGTATTGATTTCCAGAAGTTGTGGGAGAAGAGACGGTGGAACCCTGTGCTGAGGGCAGGTTTAGGCATTGATTACCATGTCGCTGATTATATGGCCATTGGAGCAGAATTGGCAGCCAACATGTTACCTGACCACTTTAATTCGAAGCGGGGTCGTGGCAATAACCGTGACTGGCATTTCACGGCTATGGTAGGCTTGAAGTTCACCTTTGGTAGTCGCTATGGAAAGATAGACCCGCTTTATGAACGGGTTGCAAAGCCTGTACCTCCTGTCGAGAAGAAAGATTCGTTCATCGATGTTCCCGTTGAGAAGATATCCTTCAATGTCAACATCCAGTTCGTGATTAATCAAAGTATCATCCGTGCAAACCAGATTCCCAAGCTGACCCGTCTGTTACGGTATCTGAATGCACATCCTAAGGCCTTTGTCCGTCTGTCTGGTTATGCTGACAAGGATACCGGAACTCCGGAAATCAATATGCGTTTGTCTATTGAGCGCTCTCAGGTAGTTTCTCGCTATTTGCAGGATGCCGGTATTGAAGAGTGGCGTATACGCCGCTTTGCCAAGGGTGATAGGGTACAGCCCTTTGATATTCCAGAAGACAACCGAGTATGTATCTGTTATGTCTATGATCCGGATAACCCTGTACCTGTTGAGAACTGGTAATTTTTCATCAAGTAATAAATAACATAATACCAATAAGATATGAAACGTGTTAAGAACATTTTTCTTACGGCTTTACTACTGTTGGGTGGTTTGCTGACAACTTCGTGTACTGACTATCAGGACGAGATTGATGCTTTGGACTATCGCGTCACCGTTTTGGAGGAGTTAGTGAAGAAAATCAACAATAATCTGGAAGCTATGCAGGTTATTGTCTCCGCTATGGAAGAAGGTGATTATATCACCAGTGTCCGTGAAACGGAGGGTGGCTATGTCATCAATTTCTACAAGAATGGTCCTCTCTATATCATGGACGGCATCGATGGTAAGGATGGTAAGGACGCTCAGGCTCCGGACATTTCTATCGCTCAGGATCCTACTGATGGGCAGTGGTACTGGGTGCTCAATGGAGAGTGGCTGACGGTAAACGGTGAAAGGATGTGCGCCGTCGGTAAAGATGGCAAAGATGGTAAAGACGGTAAGGATGGCGAGGACGGTAAGGACGGTAAGGACGGCAACGACGGTAAGGATGCTGTTTCTCCACTGGTTCGTATCAATTCCGATTCAGGCATTTGGGAGATTTCTCTGGATGGCGGTGTTACATGGGTGTCTACCGGTACCTCCGCCACAGGTAAAGACGGTAAAGACGGCAAGGACGGCCAGGATGCCACCCCGTTTATTCTGAGAATATATACCGAGGAAACCGCCGGTGGTGCCTTCATGGTTATTGAAACCAAGATGGGAACCTATAAGATTCCCATATATACTAACTGATGATATCTTGGTGCTTATGAAAAACTTCAGAAACTTCTTGTCATGTTTCTGCCTTTTGGCTGCATGGGCTATGGGCATGACGTCATGCGACAAGTATAATTATACCCAGGATCTTCAGAAACTGGGTAAGCGAGTTGAGGTGTTGGAGCAGATGGTGCTGGAGGCGAACACCGAACTGACAGCACTGAATGAGTTGGTCATTGCTATTGAAAAAAACGGCTATGTCACCCATGTCGTTCACAATACGGATGGCACTTACACGATAACGTTCAATACCGGCCGGACAGTCACTTTGCATCATGGTCGTGACGGTAAGGATGGCAGGGACGGGAAATCAGCCGATTTGAACATTGGCGTGGCACAGGACGAGTCAGATGGTAAGTGGTACTGGACCTTGGATGGTAAATGGCTGTTGGATGGTGATGGCAATAAGATGCCTGCTGGTGCCACGGATGGTAAAGACGGTAAGGATGGTAAAGACGGTAAAGACGGTAAGGATGGCCAGGATGGTGAAGATGGCCAGGATGGTAAGGCCACTGCTGTTGTCATACCTTTAGTCCGCATCAATCCCATTACGCGCTATTGGGAAATATCCACTGATTCCGGCATTACTTGGACCAATACTGGTGTTTATGCTGACGGTAAAGATGGAACTGACGGTAAGGATGGTAAGGAAGATTTGTTTGTAGACATCCATGAATCAGAGGATGGTCAATTTCTCGTGTTTGTCCTGCGTGACGGTCGTGTCTATACCGTTCCCCTGACGAAAGACTAAGTAGCAATTGCTTGATAAGAAAAAAGGTAGTGACCGTTGGATCACTACCTTTTTCTTTATCTTACCACTACTTTCTTGCCGTTAACGATGTAGATGCCTCGGCTGGGTGTCGTCACCTGCCGGCCGTCAAGTGTATAAATCTTATTTGGCCGGCGGTCTGGCGCGGCAACGATGGGCTCTATGCCGGTGTAGGTACTGGTGACGTCGTTGACCTTGTGCTTCGTACCATCCTTATCTGCTGAAACCTCGAAGAATTTGTCTGTTGTGGCGTTATTAACGTCGACAGTCTGGGGCGAACCAGAACCCGTGCTGAACACGAAATTCACAAAGTCTTCGTCGCCATTGATGGTATACTGTTTAGTAAACCAGTTCTTGCCGCCGACGTTGGTGGTTGTCGTTACCTTGTCTCCGGGCCAGCTCTTATTTGTTGGTGAATGACTGTCGTCACCGCCCCACGACCAGAAGTTGACATAATTCCAATTTACTTTATCGGTGTTCACATAGACGGTGATGGTGCGCTTTTCGGTGGGATCGGCCTGCGTATAGGTGCGGGTCACGATGCCGCTGACGGTGCCGCCGATGAGCAGGCCGACCTTCAGTGTGACGTTACCCTCGATGGCTATCTTGGTGCCGCTGGTCACCTTCTTGCTCGCTGCCGTCGGTGTGCTGCCGTCGGTGGTGTATACCAGCTGGGCACCGGCATTGGTGCTGACGGCGGTCAGCATTGCCTGCTGCTGTCCCTCATACTCGCCGGAGGGCAGGTCAACCCATGCCGTTTCCATCGTCTTCTCCATATAGTAAACATAATGATAGCCCGAGAGCACCTTGACAAAATTCTCGTTGGCGGGAACATAGCTGTCGGCACCGTAACCGACGGCAGCCATCATCCTTCCCTTGCTACCCGTCGAGATGACAGCATAGTAGCTCTTGTCGGAGGCTGCATTGAAACAAGAACTCTGGTTGTGCAGTCCCACGGCATTGCGCACGTCAATCATGGCCTTGATGTCGCGCTTGCAGTCTATCCAGTGTGTCAGGAACACGCAGGGTGTGCCGTGCATGGCCAGCATGTAGGCATTGGCGGCTAAGGTGTCTTTCTTCAGCGGGTCCTGTTCGGCATTGCTGCGTCTCTCCGTATCGTGGTTCTCCACGAAGGTGACGGCATAGCGGCGGTAGGTGCCATTGCTGGTGTTGCTGCTTACCAGTGGCCAGTTGCCTTCGTTCTGCTGTCCCAGGAGGCGCCAGTCATTTTTGTGTGCGGCATTGCGCACTGTATAGCGGAACTGGAAGTCGAAGGCGGCACTGCGCTTGCCCGTTCCATCAATCCAACTCTTTATCTTATTGGTGCCATCCCAGCATTCTCCAACGGAGAACTTGGGCTGGGCATCCTCATTATACTGACCGAAGTACTCCGGTAGGAAGCCTTTGGCAACATCATAGCGGAATCCCGTATAGCCAAGGTCGTCAAGCAGCATCCTCAGGTAAGCCTTGACGTTCTTTTTGACGTTCTCGCTTTTGTGGTCCAGGTCTCGGAGACCGGGAAAGTCTTCGCCAGTGTCAACATTTTCGCTGAGCGTGTAGCCCTTGGCGGTAGCCCACTTCTTGGTGGCTCCCTCGTCGTCATCGGCACAGATGTCAGTAGACTTCAGCTGGTAGGTGACCCCTTGATAGGTCTCTGCGGGGAAGTCTACCCAGTTGGACACGTTGCCACAATGGTTGATGACGATGTCGGCAATGGTGCCGATGCCTTTGGCCTTGAAAGTCTTGATCATCGAACGCAACTCGTCCTCAGTGCCAAAGGAACTGTTGTAGTGTCCTGGGAACCAATAGAGCGGATTGTAGCCCATAGAGGGGTTAGTGGCGGCCTGTGCACTTTGGGGAATCCATACCAGTTTGAAATACTGTGAGAGTTCATCAGCCTGACTCTCCAGTTTTGTCCATTTTGTCTGAGAGAAGGAATCCCAATAGAAGCCCTGCAGCATAACGCCTTCGTACTGTTCTGGCCAGCCCTGCGCCAGCATGGGCAGTGTAGCCATAAATGTGATGAGGGAAATAAATAAACGTTTCATAATCATAGGGTTATTAGTTTTTATACTGCAAAGATACGTATTAATTGATAATTGGCCATTAATAGTAGGCAATAAAGAAGTGGTTGGCCGTGCAACCGATTGCACGGCATTATGTTTTCGTGAATCCAAGGGTGAGCACGCTGAGACGGATGCCGGGAACATCCTTCAGGGCATCGGCACAGGCTGTCAGCGTGGCACCGGTGGTACAGATGTCGTCTATGAGTAGCACATGCTGGTTTTGCAACTGCCTGTCGTCGCATAACTCAAACATGTCTGTCACGTTTTTCTGGCGCTCATGGCGGCTTAGCTGGGTCTGGCTCCGATAGAAGTGTTTGCGCCGTACAGCTTTCGTGACAATGGGTAGTCGGGTGATGTCGCTGATACCGATAGCCAGTTGTTCGCTCTGGTTGTAGCCGCGCTGTCGCATGCGCTTGCGGCTAAGTGGTACGGGCAGCAGGAGGTCGACGTCATCGAAAAAGTGGGCTATTTGCATTTCGTTTGCCATCAGCCGCCCCATGTCTTCGCCTATGTCGGGACGGTCGTGGTATTTCAGGTCGTAGACGATGCGGGCTGTTTCCGAGCGTGGCTCGTAGAAGAGCAGGGCAGCGGCATGGCGGATGGGCGTCAGGTGCCAGAAGAGCTGCACCATCGGGTTGTCGTCGGGCGTAAACTGGTAGGTGGTTCGCGGCAGGTGCAGCAGGCATACGGAGCACAGGCTACGCTCAGTAGGAGCCAGCCGTTGTCCGCATACCACACACTGTCGCGGCGAAATGAAATCGAGGATTCTCGTAATCCAGTTCATGCTATTATAAGTCAACCTTTTTGTTTAACTACAACTTGGACAATAAAGAAAAATTTTTCCTCTTTCAAGCTCCATAGACGCTGTTGCTTCGTAGGCTCAGAAATGATGTTGTCTGTGTTGTCCAAGTTGTCGTTTATTCTTCAAATTCTTCTTCGACGTCAAGGCACTGGCGGATGACGTCAAACGTAAAGCCGCGGCTGAGGGCAAAGCGCACCAGCTTCTGGTTCAGCTCATAGTCGCTCTGCGCCTTGGTGCTTTTGCGCTTCTGTTGCAGCAGCGGGCGCAGGACGGTGAGGTATTCCTCGTCGTCCACCTCGTCAAGCGCCCGCTGGCGGATGTCCTCGTCGATATGCTTCTGCCACAGGGCCTGTTCCACCTTCCGGCGGCCCCACTTGTTGTAGCGCACCTTGTCCTTGACAAAGGCGCGGGCATAGCGTTCGTCGTCGACGTAGCGCTCCTTGACAAGGCGCTCCATCACGCGGGCCTGCGCTTCGGCGCTGAGTTCCCAGCGCCGCATCTTCTCCAGCATCTCGTGCTGGCAGTGCTCAGCCTGTGCACAAAGTGCCGCCAGCGTCAGGTAGGCATCGTTCTCAGTCTTCATTTGCTTGCTTTGATAAAACGTTGTTTGCCGAATTGGTCTTCTTTTATTTCGATGTCGTGCCACGACATCCTACTCAACAGGTCGTGGAGGGCATCGGCGTAGAGAGGGTTTATCTCGAAATAGAGGCTACCGCCGGGCTTCAGTCCCGTCAGTCCGTAGCGGGCAATGGCGCGATAGAACAGCAGTGGGTCGTCATCGGGCACAAAGAGCGCCAGCGCAGGCTCGTAGTCCAGCACATTCCGTTCCATGCCGTCCTTTTCTTTTTCGCAGATATAGGGTGGATTGCTCACGATAGCGTCGAACTCGTTACAAGGAATCTGCGAGGCCGTTGGCATAACGTTCAGAATGTCCCGCTTCTCGAAACGCACTGTCACGCCGATGCTTTCTGCATTCGCTGCTGCCGTGCGCAGGGCCTCTTCGCTGATGTCCCATGCCGTGACCTGTGCATTGGGCATGTCTGCCGCCAGCGTGCAGGCAATGCACCCGCTGCCTGTCCCGATGTCGAGTATTCTTGCAGGGTGTCGTTCCGTTACCCATTGGCACAACTCGTAGGTCTCGGGTCTTGGAATGAGCACGCCTGGCCCCACGTGAAAGATCCTGCCGCCAAACTCGGCCAGCCCGATGGCATACTGCACCGGCTCTCCTGCCATGAGCCGCTGTGTAATTTCCGCTAAGACTTTTTGGTCGTCTGCAGATAATTGTGTATCTTTGCCGATGAATAGGTCTGATGGCGAGAGGCCGAAGCGCACCTCATAGACCATACGGGCAATAGCTTTCGCCTCGCCGTCGTCGTAGATGTGCGCTAACTGGCGCCATAATTCGTTGTAAGTCATACTGCAAAGGTACGAAAAAGTAAAAAGGTAAAAAAGTAAAAAGGTAAAAAAATAATGAGCGAAGACGAAAAATACATGCGCCGCTGCCTGCAGCTGGCAGCCAATGGCATTCAAGGTGCCCGGCCCAACCCGATGGTGGGTGCCGTCATCGTGGCAAATGGCAGGATCATCGGCGAGGGCTACCATGTGCGCTGCGGCGAGGGTCATGCCGAGGTCAATGCCTTTGCCGCTGTCCGTCCGGAGGACGAGCGGCTGTTGAAGGATGCCACCATCTATGTGTCGCTGGAGCCCTGTTCGCACTATGGCAAGACGCCGCCGTGTGCCGACCTTATAATAAAGAAAGGTGTACGCCGTGTCGTCGTGGGCTGCATCGACCCCTTTGCCGAGGTGCAGGGCCGGGGTGTCAGGAAATTGCAGAATGCCGGTATCGAGGTGACGGTGGGCGTGCTGGAGAAGGAGTGTCAGTGGCTGAACCGCCGCTTCTTCACCTATCATCGCGAGCACCGCCCTTACATCATCCTGAAGTGGGCGCAGACTGCCAACGGCTTCATCGACGACAACGGTCAGGCGCTGCTTATCAGCAACGAACAGACGCAGATGCTCAGCCACCAGTTGCGTGCCGAGGAGGATGCCATCCTGGTGGGGCATACCACCGATGTGCGCGAGCATCCCCAGCTGACCGTCCGCCACTGGCACGGCCCCAATCCCAAGCGCCTCGTGCTGACCCACGACCGTCCGCTGCCCCAGCTGATGGACGACCTCTACCAGCATGGCATCCAGTCGCTCATCGTTGAGGGCGGCCGCCAGACCCACGAGTCGTTTATTGCCGCCGGATTCTGGGACGAGATACGTGTTGAGACGGCTCCCATGACCGTCAGCGGCGGCACTCCCGCCCCCCAACTGCCGGCGGAAGCCACGATTTATGAGAAGAAATCATACGGTGATCATACCCTGATAGTGCTGCACAGTAGCCCGGAAAGGTAGCCTCCTTTACCCTCCGCTTCAGGCACCCCGTAGCGGAGCACTTTTGAGCGCCGTGCAAGAAAATTTCTTGCTCCGGGCAAAGAATTTTCCTGCACGGCGCTCCGATGGCGCCTGCTACGGGCTTCCTTCCTCCCTTCATCATCATCCTCCCCCCGCCGCCCGGAACAGGGGTGGAATGAACCTTACTTCCTGCCGAAGTCGGCAGGAACTTCGCCCCATTTCTGGGTCTCCCACTTGATGATGGGGTTATGCCACTGATGGGTGCGCAGCCAGTTCTCAGCACGAGCAATAATCTGGTAGAGCTTCTCCGTCTCAGGGGTGCGCTCTAATTTGGTCTTGCACTGCCGCTTGTTGACCCACAAGATGGCGTTGTAGGAGTCGCTATAGATGGTTTTGTTGTGCAATCCCTGCTGCTGCATGAGTGCCAGGGCATGGACGATGGCCAAAAACTCGCCAATATTATTCGTGCCCTTCATGGGACCAAAGTGAAAGACACGGGCTCCCGTAGCCAGGTCGATGGCCTGATACTCCATAGGGCCGGGATTGCCGCTGCACGCCGCATCCACAGCCCACGCATCTGCCGTTACCTCTATGGGCAAGGGCAGTATGGTGTCGTGGCGGTAGTCGGGAGGGTTCTGTATCATTGCTGCTTCTTTATGGTCGCGACAGAGTCGCGACACACACTACATGCGCTCGGGGACTTCGATGCCGAGCAGCGCCATGGCGTTCTTGATGATCTTGGCGACGTTCTTGGCCAGCATCAGGCGGACGGCCTTCTTCTGCTCGTCGGGCTCGTTGAGGATGCTGTAGTCATGGTAGAACTGGTTGAAGACCTTCGTCAGCTCGTAGCAGTAGTTGGCAATGCCGGAGGGGCTGTAGTCCTTGCCGGCCTGCTCGACGGCAGCGCCGAACTCCGACATCTTCTGAATCAACTCAATCTCCTTTGGAGATAATTGACAATTGACAATTGATAATGGATAATTTTGGGCTTCCGCTTCAGAAGGCGCAGCTAATTGTCCATTATCCATTGTCCATTGTCCATTATCCTGCGCCTTGCGGAGGATAGAGCGGATGCGGGCGTAGGTGTACTGGATGAAGGGGCCTGTGTTGCCATTGAAGTCAATAGACTCTTCGGGGTTGAACAGCATGTTCTTGCGGGCGTCCACCTTCAGGATGAAGTACTTCAGGGCACCCATGCCCACGATGCGGGCAATCTCGCGGCGCTCCTCCTCGGTCATGTCGTCAAACTTGCCCAACTCCATCGAGGTCTTGTAGGCATCCTCCACCATCAGTTCCATCAGGTCGTCGGCATCCACCACCGTTCCTTCGCGCGACTTCATCTTACCATTGGGCAGTTCCACCATGCCGTAGGAGAAGTGGACAAGTTCCTTGCCCCACTTGAAGCCCAGACGGTCCAGCAGGATGGAGAGCACCTGGAAGTGGTAGTTCTGCTCGTTGCCCACGACGTATATCATCTTGTCGATGGGGTAGTCCTGGAAGCGCATCTCGGCGGTGCCGATGTCCTGCGTCATATATACTGAGGTGCCGTCGGAGCGCAGCAGCAGCTTCTGGTCCAGTCCCTCGTTGGTGAGGTCGGCCCATACGGAGCCGTCATCATGGCGCTCGAAGAGGCCCTTGGCCAGTCCTTCCTCCACCTTGGCCTTACCCTTGAGGTAGGTCTGCGACTCGTAGTAAATCTTATCGAAGCCGACGCCCATCTTCTTGTAGGTCTCGTCGAAGCCGGCATATACCCAGTTGTTCATCTTCTCCCACAGGGCACGCACCTCGGGGTCGTTCTGCTCCCACTTGACCAGCATCTCGTGAGCCTCCTTGATGAGCGGAGCCTCCTGCTTGGCCTTCTCCTCGTCCATGCCTTGGGCCATGAGTTCTTTCACCTCCTCGCGGTAGTGCTTGTCGAAAGCCACATAGTAGTCGCCGATGAGGTGGTCGCCCTTCTTGCCAGAGCTTTCCGGAGTCTCACCATTGCCCCACTTCAGCCAGGCGAGCATCGACTTACAGATGTGGATGCCGCGGTCGTTGACGATGTTGGTCTTCACCACCTTGTTGCCGTTGGCTTCCATGATCTGGGCCAATGACCAGCCCAGCAGGTTGTTGCGGACATGGCCTAAGTGCAGGGGCTTGTTGGTGTTGGGCGAAGAGTACTCAATCATCACGAGGGGGGAATCCTCAGTGGCCTGCTTCAAACCGAAACGGTCGTCCTTGTCGATGGCCTCCAACAGCGAGAGCCAGGCACCGTCGCCGATGCTCAGGTTCAGAAAGCCTTTTACCACGTTGAACTTCTCCACAGCGGCACAGTTGGCAACCAGATACTCGCCAATCTCCTGTCCCGTCTGCTCAGGACTCTTCTTGGCGGCCTTTACGAACGGAAAAACCACCAGCGTCAGGTTACCCTCAAACTCACTTCTTGTCTTCTGCAACTGCAGCATCTTCTCTGTGGCGTCCATGCCATAGAGGGCCTTCACGGCCTCGCCTGCAGCCTTGCTGATTAATGCTTCAATATTCATACCTTTTTCTGATTTTGGGTGCAAAGGTACGAATAAGTGGGCGAAAATCAAAATAAATAGTTGCTAATTTGCTATTACCACTGGCCTTGCGGGTATTACTCCAGATTTTTGACGCTATTTTTGTTTTCAGAGGCTTTCCGCCTGTTTCATCAGTTGACGCCATTTGAAGTAGCCTGCGATGGCAATGATGACATACAGGCCGTAGAGGGAAGCCTTGAAGGGGATGTCCTTGTAGAAGTAAAGTATGCAGGTGACGATGTCGACGGCTATCCAGATGAACCACTGCTCCAGATACTTGTGTGCCAGTGCCCAGATGCCGATGATGCTCAGTGCCGTCGTGAAACTGTCTGCCAGAGGGACATTGCTGTTGGTGAAGGTGACCAGCACCCAGTAGATGACGGCCCACACGGTGGCAATAATCAGCATCCACGGCAGCAACAGCCGCTTGGGGAAATGGCGAATGACAATTGCCTTCTGCCCATCATCCCCACTATGCCCACTTCCTCCACCGGAAACCCACCGCCACCAGCCATACATCGTCATTGCCAGATAGTAGAACTCCATGCCGCAGTCGGCATAGAGTCCTTTCTGGTAGTAGAGCACGATGCCCAGTGCCTGCATGAGGAATCCCACCAGCCACATCCATACGCTGGCCCTATACTCCAGCACAATATACGCCAGTCCGAGGACAGTCGTTACAATGTCAAGCCAATGTGCAGATAAGAATTCCAACATAATGCGGTAGCAAATTATTCACTTTTCACTTTACCCTTAAAACCGAAGCGTCACATTGCCCATCATTGTGAAGCCTGCCATGGGGATGAAACCTATTTGGTAATAGCGGTTGTCATTGGGATGGGTGTCGCTGAGGATGGCTGAATAGACCCAGCCGCTGGCTGCATAGCGACGATTGAAGATGTTGTTCATGTTCAGTCCGAAGACTATCTCCTTCATCACTTTCTTGGGTTTCAGCGTATAGCTGATATTGGCGTTCGACACACTATAGGAAGGTAGCGAGCGGTCCTTGCACTCTGTGTTGTCGAGATACTGGCGCGAGACAAAGTTGGTGTGCCACACTGCCTGCCAGCCTTTATAATGGAAGTTCACAAAGCCGTTGAGAATGGTTGAAGGGCTGAAAGCCAGCGTTGAGTTGTCGTAGTGGATAGTGGTATAGTCGCCCCAGTCCACCTGTACTTTCTCGTCGAAATCCTTGATGGCATTCTTGCTCAATGCGGCATTGCCCTCAATGGCGAGCCATTGGGTCACATCAACGCCAGCCTGCAACTCTACGCCTAAGCGGTAGGAGTCCTTGATGTTGGTAGTTAGGTTTTCGCCGATGTCCGTTACCTCTCCCGTCTGTACAAACTGGTCAGTGTAGTTCATGAAGTAGCCGTTGATGCCAAAGCGCCATTTGTCGGCATTCAGCGTGTACCCTAACTCGTAGTCGGTCAGTTTCTCGGCTTTGGGGGCAGGGTACGTGAAGTTGTCGGTGAAGTTGTTGCGCTCAGGCTCACGATGGCTGATGGCTACAGAGCCATAGGCACGGTGGGGACCGCTCTGCCACGAGAAACCAACCTTGGGGTTCAGGAAGTCGTACTTCTTATTGATGTCGAGCATGTGTTTTTGGGGCATGCCGTTGGCGTCGGTATAGTATTTGTCGTTGTAACCATCGGTCTTGAAACCTACATGACGATATTGCACGTCAGCAAACACGTCCCACTGCTCGCTGATGTGGTAGGCGGCCTTGACGAAGGCGCTGCCGTCCAGCTTGTGGGCTGGCGAATCGTAATAGCGGTACTTGCCTTCCGTCTGTATCTTCTGGCTCAGCGCCTCCTCCGACGAGTAGGTCAGATAGCCGAAGTGACTGCCGTCGTAGTTTTGCAATGACAATCCGCCTACAACGTCCCATGCGTCATTCTTGTAGTTGATGTTCCACACAAGTCCGTAAGTGTGCTGGGTTAGCCCCTTCTGACGGACGAAGTCAAACTTCTTCTCCTTGCCTTTGGCGTTTAAGATGGGGGTGAGTCCGTACTTCGACAGCTTGTTCTGGTAGCGGAATTCCTCGTAGTAGCCATAGCCGTAGGTGTAGTGCAGCGACGCTGAGGTGCTCCACAGGTCGTTGATTTTCCACGAAGCCGACAGAATGTTATGGTTCTGCCAGAAGTTATCCGTTGTCCTGTCCCACAAACTGCCATCGGCCATCTTGTAACGCTCTGTCTGATAGGTGCCGTCTGCATTCTGCACAAAGAGACCTGTATTCTCGTCAGTCACCAGCCGTTCATACAGATTGTTGAACTTACCTAACCCGACGTTCCACATGTCCTTATATCCATGGATGCCTGTTGCAGTGGTGTAGGTCCATGAGCCGTCGTCATAGCAACCATCCATCAGGCTGAGGTCGTTGTCACCAGCCACGACGCCGTTCCAGGCCTGACCCGTGCGTTCGAAGTTGCCGATGTTCTTGTATCGGATGACAAAATCGTCCGACGCGATGTAGGTGATGCCACCATAGTAGGAGCCCGAACGAGCCTTGGTGCCATGTAGATAGCCGTCGGTGGTTGTCTGATGATAGGCACCGTCGATAATCAGGTGATTCCACAGCAGACCCGTGGAGAACTTCCCCCCCCAGTTCCATGTGTTGAACGAACCGTATGAGCCTGAAATCTCAAGCGATGGCGTCTGTAAGGGTGTGGCACTTGAGAGCGCTACCGTACCACCAAAGGCACCGTCGCCGTTGGTTGATGTACCCACGCCACGCTGAATCTGTACGGAGCCTAACAGCGAACCGTAGGAGTTCATGTTCGCCCAGAACACGCACTGGTCCTCGGGCGAGTTCAGGGGCACGCCGTCCAGCGTCACGTTGATACGCGAGTCGCCGGCACCGCGGATGCGCATATATGTCGTTCCCGTCCCTAATCCGTTTTCGCTCCAGGCAATCACGCCTGGCGTCTGTGAAAACAGGAACGGCAGTTCCTTACCCGTCTTCGAGAAATCGCCCAATACCTTCTTCTTGATGTTGCTGATGGCAAACGGAGCATTCTTCTGCGCACGGACACCTTTCACCACAACTTCCTGTAATTGCTCCACCTGCGTAGAGTCGTACAAAGCTTTTGTGTTTTGAGCTCCAGCCGTTGCCGCAATAGCCAGCAACGCTAACATCATCTTTCTTTTCATTTTTCTTTTTACCTTATTTGTTAAACCTATAAAATAAGGGGAAATCATACTCTATCATCCCTGCGTCGGCATTGTCCGTATCAGGTTACGAGGGTATCATCTCAGCCCACACCCGTGAGCACCCCTTGACAAGCATTTTGCTAAATCGGCCGCAAAGGTAGTACAAATCGAGCGAAATACAAAATAAAACGCCGTTTTTCTTTGCGTTTTGTCTGATTTGTACTACCTTTTGGGGCAATTGGAATAGAAATTGGTGAGCAATAAATAACCGAGCTGACCAAATGTCAGCTCGGTTGCTTTGTTCGTTATGGGGTATGGGAACGCCCTACTATACCATCTTCGACAGGTCGGGCTCCTCGATGTAGCGGAGCTTGTTGTCGATGATGACCTTCTCGGCTTCCTCGGCATTCTCGGTGCGGAACACCATGATACCCTTGCCGTTCAGCAGGAAGGTGTACATATAGGCAATGGAGATGCCGGTCCGTGAGAACGTTTCTACGGCGTCGGCGCAACGGCCGGGCACATCGTCCAGCTCCAGGGCAAAGACGTTGGAAAGGGCAACGGCAACGCCGCCGTTCTTCAGTTCCTCGTAAGCGCGGAGGGGTTCGCTACAGATGAGACGATAGATACCATACTCTGCCGTGTCGGCAATGGTGGAGGCTACAATCTGGATGTTGGCCTCCTTGAGAATCTTCAGCACCTTGATGAGCGTGCCCGAACGGTTCTCGATGAAAATGGATAACTGATGGATAGTCATAATAGTATTGTTTTTATTGGTAAACTTTTCTCTTGTCGACGACGCGGACAGCCTTGCCCTCGCTGACGGGCAGTGTACCCTTGGAGACAAGACGGATGCGGGGCTTCAGCAGAATTTCGTCGCCTATCTGGTGGCGCAGCTCGCCTGCCAGTGTCTGCAGCTTCGTGTAGTCGTCGGTGCCCTCGTTGACCTCGACCTCGACGGTCATCTGGTCGTTGTTGTCCTCGGTAGTCAGCGTGATGAGGTAGTTGGTGCCCACCTCGGGGAATTTCATCAGAATCTTCTCAATCTGGATGGGGAAGATGTTGACGCCGCGCAGCACAATCATATCGTCGCTGCGGCCACGCATACGGTCGATGCGGACGTGGTTGCGGCCACAGGGGCATGTACGACCCAAGACTCGGGTCAGGTCGCGGGTGCGGTAGCGCAGCAGCGGCATGGCCTCACGGCACAGCGTGGTGAGCACCAGCTCGCCAATCTCGCCGTCGGGTACGGGTTCTAAGGTGTCGGGGTTGACAATCTCGACGATGTAGTAGTCCTCCCAGAAGTGCAGGCCGTTCTGTTCAGGGCATTCGAAGCCTACGCCGGGACCGCACATTTCCGACATACCGAACGAGTTGTAGGCCTTGACGCCCATCATCTCCTCGATGCGCTTGCGCTGCTCGTCGGAGTGCGGCTCGGCACCGATAGCGAGCACCTTCAGCTTGGTGTCGCGGCGCGGATCGACACCCTCCTGCTGCATCACCTCGTAGAGGCGGGTGACGTAGGACGGGATGGCGTGTAGGGCAGTGGTGCCGAAGTCCTTGATGAACTTGATTTGGCGCAAAGAGTTACCGGCGGCAGCAGGTACGGTAAGCATGCCTAATTTCTCGGCACCATACTGGAAACCTAAGCCGCCCGTGAACATGCCGTAGCCGGAGGAGTTCTGGAATACGTCATCGGGGCGCAGGCCTACCATCCACAGGTTGCGGGCCACCTGGTTGGCCCACTCGTCAAGGTCCTTCTTGGTGTGCAGGATGACGGTGGGGTTGCCGGTCGTGCCTGACGATGAGTGCAGGCGCACGCAGTCTTTCAGGGGTACACAGGCCATGCCGAAGGGGTAGGTCTCACGGAGATCCTGCTTCGTGGTGAAGGGAATCTTGCGGACGTCGTCCAGCGTCTGGATGTCGTCAGCGGTGATGCCAGCCTCCTTGAACTTCTTCTGATAGAATTCGTTAGTCAGACAATGGCGCACAGTTTCCTTGAGGCGCTCCAGCTGGTAGGCCTCAATCTGCTCGCGCGTCATCGTCTCGCGTTCAGGGTTGAAATAAGGACTCTCCCCCTGCCCCTCCCTGTCAGGGAGGGGAGTAGATACTTCTTCTGGTCTCATTTTTCCTTTTGCATTTTTAGTTATTTAAAATAGTCTATTATCTGCTCTATCACTTTTTCTGTCTCGTACAACACTTCTTCATTGTTGAATCTGATGATATGATAACCCATTCTTTCAAGATATTCTTCCCTTAGTTTGTCATTCTCTTGCTGACGGGGTTCTGAGTGATAACCTCCGTCCACTTCGATGATAAGTCCGTTCTGCGTTGACACAAAATCCACAATATAGTCTCCAATGATATGTTGGCGCAGAAATTTTATTCCCAGAGAATTCTTTCGCAAACTATCCCAAAGAATCTCCTCTGCAAGAGTGGCGTTCTTCCTGTTTTCCCTTGCGTAGGTTTTAAGTAAACCATAGCTGTTAGGTGAAGCAGTTTTATAACTCATCATGGACTTGTACTATCTACTCCCCTCCCTCACAGGGAGGGGGTGGGGGAGAGTCTATAGTTTGCGGTTATCTATCACGTGAGCGCTCTTGCCCTGACTGCGCTCGATGGTGCCGGGAGCCTTGAGCTGTACCTTGGCCGAGATGCTGAGCACGCTCTTAAGCTTCGAGGCGAGCTTCTTCTCCAAGGCGTCGATAGCGGCCGGCGTGTCGAAGGTACCGGTGAAGTACTCCTGACGGATTTCTACCTGTACCAGCAGCGTGTCGAGGTTCTTGACACGGTCGACGACGAGCATGTAGCGCGGAGCAAACTCCGGCATACTGAGCACGACGCTCTCCACCTGCGACGGGAAGACGTTGATGCCTCGGATGATGAGCATATCGTCCGAACGGCCTTCGATACGGCCCATGCGGATGTTGGTACGGCCGCAGTCGCACGTGCCGGGCAGCAGCGTACAAAGGTCGCGGGTGCGGTAGCGCAGTACAGGCATACCCTCCTTGGTCAGGGTGGTGAAGACCAGTTCGCCGGTCTGTCCGGCAGGCAGTGGCTCCAAGGTCGTGGGATTGATGATTTCTGGGTAGAAGTGGTCTTCGTTGATGTGTGAGCCGTGCTGGTGCTGGCACTCGTAGCTCACTGACGGCCCCATCACCTCGGAGAGACCGTAGATGTTATAGCCCTTCAGCCCCAGACGCTCTTCTATCTCCTGACGCATCTGCTCGGTCCACGGTTCGGCACCGAAAGCCCCGATGCGCAGTTTGATGTCTTCCTTGCGGATGCCCAACTTCTCCATAGTCTCAGCCAAGTAGAGGGCATACGACGGCGTACAGGCAATGCCCGTGATGCCCAGGTCGCGGATGAGCTTCAGGTGCTTCTCGGTGTTACCCGTACTGGCAGGGATGACGCTGGCGCCGAGATGCTCTACGCCATAGTGAGCACCTAGACCACCCGTAAAGAGGCCATAGCCGTAGGCCACAGAAAAGATGTCGTCACGGGTGACGCCGTAGGCTGTCAGACAGCGGGCCATACACTCGCTCCATACACCGATGTCCTTGCGGGTGTAGCCCACGATGGTGGGATTGCCCGTGGTACCGCTGGAGGCGTGGACACGGATAATCTCACTTTGCGGCGCGGCCTGCAGGCCGAAGGGGTAGTTGTCGCGTAGGTCTTTCTTCGTGGTAAAGGGCAGTTTCTTGATGTCCTCGATGGTCTGGATGTCATCGGGGCGGATGTCCAGCTCCTGGAGCTTGTTACGGTAGAAGGGCACGTTGTGATAGACGTACTCTACTATTTTATGTAGTCTCTTGCCTTGGAGCGCGCTCATCTCGTCGCGGCTCATGCATTCTTTGTTTGGATTCCAAATCATAATCTTGAGTGGTTTTTAGTGTTTAGTTATAGCATTCGAATACCTTGTTAACCAGCTGACGGTTCATTTTCTTAGTCATTAGGCTGACGAGGCAGACAACGGGGAAGCCGCCGACCATGGCGATGGCACCGCAGTTGATGGGGTTGATGGGGTTGCCTAACAGCATGTTGATAACCGTCAGTCCCACACCCCAGATGAAGCAGGCCCAAACGCTGGCCGTGGTGACACCGCGCCAGTAGAGTCCCAGCATGAAGGGAGCAAGGAAGGCTCCTGCCAGGGCGCCCCATGAGATACCCATGAGCTGGGCAATGAACGTCGGCGGGTTGAGGGCTATCATCAGCGAGATGACGATGAAGAACACGATGAGTACGCGCATCACCACCACCTTGCGGCGCTCCACCTTCTCGGCCACCACGTCGTCGATGGTTCCTTCCTCTACCTCGCCGGGCAGTGACTTCTTGTCACGGTAGATGAGGTCGAGGGTCATCGTCGACGAGGATGTCAGCACCAGTGAGGCCAGTGTCGACATGGATGCCGAGAGTACCAGCAGCACGACGAGTGCAATGAGTGCGTCGGGCAGGGTAACCAGCATGGCGGGAACGATAGAGTCGAAGGCAATCTTGCCTGTCGCTTCGTTGATGACAGGGTCATAGAGACGTCCGAAACCACCGAGGAAGTAGCAGCCGCCAGCCACGATGAAGGCGAAAATGGTGGAGATGACGGTGCCGCGCTTGATGGCGCTCTCGTCGGTGATGGAGTAGAACTTACCCACCATCTGGGGCAGGCCCATGGTGCCTAACGATGTCAGGATGACTACGCCGAGGAGTCCCCACGGATCGGGACCGAACCACGAGGCGAAGCCGCCATTCACGGCAGGGTCGGCATCCGACGGCAGTTGTGCCAGCTTTTCTACCGCTGCGCTGAGACCACCTTGTGCGTTCAGCACGGCTGCGATGACGGCGATGATGCCAAAAAGCATGATGAGACCCTGTATGAAGTCGTTCATGGCCGTCGCCTTGTAGCCGCCCAGTATGACATAGACAGCGGTGAGGATAGACATGATGACCACACAGTATTCGTAGGGGATGTTGAAGCCCATCTCGAAGAGTCTGGATATGCCGCTATAGACACCGGCGGTATAAGGGATGAGGAATACGAAGGCAATGACGGAGGCCACGACGCGCAATCCCTGACTGTCGAAGCGGGTGCCGAAGAAGTCGGGCATGGTGCGCGACTCAATGTGCTGTGTCATCAGTTTCGTGCGGCGCCCCAGGATAATCCAGGCCAATAGTGAGCCGATGATGGCATTGCCGATGCCGATCCATGCCGACGAGAGACCGTATTTCCATCCGAACTGTCCGGCATAGCCTACGAAGACCACTGCCGAGAAATAGCTGGTGCCGAAGGCAAACGCCGTCAACCAGGGACCTACCGAGCGTCCGCCCAGTACAAAGCCATCGACGCTGCTGGCCTGTTTGCGACTGTACAGTCCCACGCCCAGCATGACGATGAAGAATATAATGGTTAAAAGAACTTTTATGATCATTTGATATTTGATGTTTGTTATTTCAGACTTCAAAAGTCAGAATGCTACCTGTACTTGTGCCTGGATACGGTTGTAGTTTTCGCCAAGCAGATGACCGCAGAAACTATGTGTGTATTGTAACTGCAGGCGGCACTTAGGATAGAACCAGTATTGCATACCACCAAGGAGGTTGGTCTGTTGCCAGCCACTGACCGACGTGTTACGGTCGTAATAATCTACCGAAGCGATGGCGTCGATACCCTTGCCTAGGGCAACCGATCCCGTGATATAGGCACCGCGGCTGCCAACGTCGCCGTCCTTGCCAGCCAAGAACTCGCTGCGCAGACAGATGCCGCCGCTGGTCGACTTACGGCCCAGCTGGGTGGGAATCTTTGCTTCACCACCAAAGCTGACACGGTCGCGGCGGTAGTCGTCACCCACCTGAATGTCGTTCCATGCACAGGTGTTGATAGCGTGGCCGCGGCCTTTCTGTCCGGAGGCTACAAGGCGCCACTCCTTGCTGGGACGGTATTCTAACTTCAGAATGACGTCCTTGTCGGAATTGCCGTCTGCGGTATTGATACCCTGACCGTTCATCACTGCCAGCTCGTAGTGGAAATGGTCGTTAAACAGGTCGCCCAACAGCATGACACCCTGGTCACGTCCGTAGTTCGGGCCTAGTAGTACCTCGTTGCCGTTGGCCAGGTTCGTCACAGCCTGTGAGGTGACGTCAACGAGTTCGAGCATAGTTGGTGATAGTGGGCTCTCTAAAGAAAAAGGGTGCTGGAACTGACCGATACGGATGCTCAGCGCATTGTCACGCGTCAAACGATAGTTGGTCCAGAACTCCAGTACTCCTTTCGATAGGGCAAAGTTGTGCATGAATAGGAACGACCATCGGTCGGTAATCATTGCTTTGCCCCAGAAGATGGCTCGCTTGAAATTGAAAGAACTGTTGGTATTCCCGCCTTTGTCGTTGTACTCGTAGCCAGCGTGCATGTAGCCGTTGATGGTGATACGACTCTTCAGCTCTTTCATCCAGTCAATGCCTTTGGACTCTTTCTTCTCTTGTCCCATTGCCGCCGTACTGCTGAAGATGGCCAGCAACATAGCGAGAAACGCACTTTTCAGTAAATTCTTTTTGGTCATGTTATTTAGGTTGAAAGTGTTGTTAACGATTTATGTGGGATTGTTGGCTGCAAATATCTGCATGCGCTCGTCAAGCTGGGCATACTGGTGGTCTTCTATAAAAGAAGTACATACGCGCAAGCCTTCCTGATGAGAGCCGGTGGTGATGAGGCAGATGGCCGACACGCCGTAGTACATCAGTTCGCGGGCCAGTTCGCCACTCGTCATCCCCCTGTATCCGATAGTAAAATAAAAACCGTCGGCGATGGGCTTGTCGAGGTCACGGTCATAGACGATGTGGAAGCCGTGCTTGCAGAAAATCTCCTTCAGCTTGTGGGCGCGGTCGCCATACACCTTCACCTCACTGCGGAAGTTGTACTCGCCGTCACAGGCGGCCTTCAGCATGGCAGCCATAGCATACTGTGCCGAATGGCTCGTGCCCGATGACAAAGCATACAGCATACGGGTTGAGAACACCAGTCCGAAGGGCAGTCCCTCGTAGCGTGAACTCAGGTCGGGAAAGTGACGATGGAACAGCTTGTTGCTGATGCACGTCACGCCGATGCGCTCGCCTGCATAGCTGAACGCCTTGGAACCGCTGATGAGCAGAATGTAATTGTCCGTATAGTGGGCCACGGTAGGCTGGTAGGGAGCCTCGAAGGGCTTGCTCAGGTCCTGACGGAAGTCCATAGCGAAGTAGGCGAGATCTTCCATCACGATGGCGTCATATTTGGTGGCCAGTGTGCCGATGGTCTGCAATTCATCCTCCGTCATGCATATCCAAGCGGGATTGTTGGGGTTGGAATAGACGATGGCGCAGATATTGCCTTTCGACAGGTAGCTTTCGAGCTTCGGACCCAGCTTCTCGCCGCGGAAGTCATAGACATCGAAGGTCTCGTACTTTACACCCTGCACTTGCAGCTGCATCTTCTGTACGGGGAATCCGGGGTCGATGAACAGCACGGTGTCCTTCTGCTTGTCTGCCTGTGAACAGGTCAGGAACGAGGCAAAGGTGCCCTGCATGCTGCCGCATACGGGAACACAGCCCTCGGGAGCAATATCGACATTGATGAACGCCTTGACGAAGCGCGAGGCCTGCTTTTTCAGTTCGGGGTAGCCCTGGATGTCGGGGTAGGAGTGGGCGATGCCGTCCTGCAGCGACTTGACCTGGGCATCGACACCCACCTGTGCGGCAGGCAGTCCGGGGATGCCCATCTCCATCTTGATGAATTCTACACCACTCTCTTTCTCAGCCATGGCAGCCACCTGCTTCACTTCACGGATGGTAGCCTTGGCAAAGTCCTGAATGCCTAACTTGGCAATCAGTCCGTCAACGATTTCTTTCTTGATAGGTGTTTCCATATTATTTCTGTGCTTCGCGACCGATGGCGAGTGCTTTGATGTTGGCCTCGACGATTGCCTCGCCCTTACGGCCAAAGACGCGGCGGATGGCATCTTCCAGCTTGCCGTACTCAATGCCGAGGGCCTTCTGGGCAGCACCTAACAGGATGACGTTGGCCGAGCGGGGCACGCCGGCATCCTTGGCCTTCTGCTCGATGTCGAGGGTGATGACGTTGGGCAGTTTGTCGAGGTCGGCCTTGATGACCTCTATGTCGGGATAGTTGGGGATGTTGACAAAGGGTGTCGATGAGGTGATGATCCAGCCTTCTTTCGAGAGATAGGGCAGATAGCGCAGGGCTTCCATGGGTTCCATGGAGATGATGACGTCGGCGCTGCCCTTGGCGATGAGGTCGCTGGCGATAGGCTCTGACGAGATGCGCAGGTTCGACTGCACGTCGCCGCCACGCTGGCTCATGCCGTGTACCTCGGCCTGCTTGATATAGAGGTTCTCATTCATGGCGGCCTCGCCGATGATGGTAGCGATAGAGAGGATTCCCTGTCCTCCTACGCCGCATAATATGATGTCTGTTTTCATATTTTTCGATATTATAACACTACCAATCGGTAGCAAATTTGTCATTCTTCACTTTTCACTTTTGTGCTTTCTTCTGCTTCAAATGGCGCTGCAGCGTCTGCATACACTCGCGGCGGGGAATGATGACGCTGGTGCCGTGGTAGTTGATTTCGTCACGGATAATCTGCGTAATCTCAGGCATGTTCTTGGGCAGGGGAACGACCACCTTCAGGTGTTCGTCGCTCAGTCCTAAACCGCGGCAGATGGCCTCAAACTTATTCGTGCCGGCAGAGTCCTGTCCGCCCGTCATGCCAGTGGTCAGGTTGTCGGAGATGATAACGGTGATGTCGGCATTCTCGTTGATGGCGTCAAGCAAGCCTGTCATACCGGAGTGCGTGAATGTGGAGTCACCGATAATGGCCACGGCAGGCCACTGACCAGCGTCGGAAGCACCTTTGGCCATCGTGATGGAAGCACCCATATCAACGCACGAATGGATGGCGCGGAATGGCGGCAGGAAGCCTAAAGTATAGCACCCGATATCACCGAAGACACGGGGATTATCGTACTCCTTGAGCACCTCGTTCAGTGCGGCATAGACGTCACGGTGACCGCAACCCAGACAGAGTGCGGGGGGACGGGGAGCTACGTCGGCACAGGGATTGAAGCACTGGCCTTCTTCCATGCCTAAGGCCTTTTTGACAATGTCGGGATTGAGCTCGCCAGTGCGGGGCAGTGTGCCGTCCAGCTTGCCGTGTATATTCTTCAGGTCGGCCACACCGCGGACGATGTCCTCGATGAAGGGCTGGCCCTCCTCGACGATGAGCACCTGATTGCACTCCTCCATCAGTCGGCGCACCAGCTTTTTGGGCAGCGGGTACTGCGAAATCTTCAGGATGGGGTAGGGACTACCTCCGGGGAAACACTCGTTGACGTAGTTGAAGCCGATGCCGCTGGTTAGGATGCCCAACGACTTGTCGTGACCTTCTATATATATATTATAGGTGGAGTTGACTGCAGC
>Ga0247611_10001665_pt1 | contig 39013 bp, 53 predicted proteins | sample 177DNAGHGhighgp2_FD_192422 | JGI IMG/M metagenome (GOLD analysis project Ga0247611, IMG submission 192422) | Sheep rumen microbial communities from Palmerston North, Manawatu-Wanganui, New Zealand - 1770 DNA GHGhigh gp2 | ecosystem: Host-associated > Mammals > Digestive system > Stomach > Rumen... | reverse complement strand
CCATTATAAGTTACCTCTTAAAATCCGAGGTCAAACTTACCTTTCGAACTAGTAGGTGCGGGAGTGCTCTTCGGCTGAGCCTGCTGATTTTTCATATCCTCAAGTCTCTGCTTCCGCTCTGCAAGTGCAGTACGAATATCATTGCCATCAAATGCATATTCGTCATCAAGAGGCTCCTGTGCTCCACCAGTAACGATAAACTCGCTTACATTGATAGTACGAGTTCTCTCCTGAGGTTCACCAAAACCTTCCTCAATAACTTCGGTCTTAGTAGTAGAACTAAAGTTCAGACGACCACTGGCATGATAAGTGTTACCTGCCTCCCAATACTGCTCAATCGCGCTGATAACATTAGGATTAGTAGCAGTAAGCTTTACAACATCAACCTTTCCACCATACTGCGGCAGTATAGTCATAATCGCAAGCTTTGGCGGATCAAGCTCTACACCCTGATTATCAACTTCATAGTGACACTCAGACATCACGAACTCAAGCGAGAAGGTAGCTTCCGGCTTGAACTCGCCAGTTGCAAGACCAACGAAAGAGGCATTAACTCTGGGCTGGGAAACGAGAGTTCCACCCTGTCCCATAAACTCATTCATACGAATATTACCACTGGTAATACGAATCTTTGTAGCCTGCTCTTTAGAACCACAAGCTGCAATAGATACAAAATTCTTCATAACATTCTCAATCGACTCATAAGCAGGATTAATCTTGCCCGCTTTGGTCAGTTTGGTTGAGAACATATACACCGGGACTTCAAGAGTCACATTCTGATCATTAATAGTCTGCTCAACAAGTACTTTGATAGAGCCACCGATATTCTCGATAGTCTCACCATTTCTTACATAAGAACCATATTTCAGATCTGTTTCTGCCAAAATTCCTTCAATTTTTACTTTGTTTTCTGCCTGTCTTAACATTTTTGTTTCTCCTTTTTAATTTTTTGGTTCTTTAATAAGGTGGGGTACAAAGACCCCACCCATTTAAAATTTTGAAGTATTAATTACTCAGCGTCAGTGTCCGCATCGGGATCATAAGCGAGACCAGCATCAGTAAGCTGAACGTAGGTCACCGGCTTCTCAGAACCCTCGACCTCAACCTTCTCACGATAAGCAAGCTCATTCTTAACGAGAGAGTTTACACGACCAGTAACGGAGTTGACAGCAATGCCAAGACCCTCAGCCAGTTCATTAGTGGTGACGCGACCGCCATGTGCCTTAATAAAATCAAATGCTTCACGAGTTTTTTCCTTAAGTGCCATTATATTTCTCCTTTTTCTCCGCCTTTTAGTTATTATTATAGTTTATTTTTATGTTGGGCGGTCAACATTTATTACGAAAGTATCTTTTCACTTTCTGAATATATTATAACAAATATTTGTTATATTTTCAAATTTTATATCGCACTCAATTTTATTATTTTTGAATTTTGTGCGAGTTTTATGGCTTTTACGCCTTGTGTTCCTCGTCCAAGTTGAGGTATATCATTATATTTGATACGGATTTGCGCGTTAGAAGAGACAACTAAGACTTCTGTAGGAGTTGAAATAGGTAGAATATCACTTAAGTCAGTGGTATTTTGAATTTTAACTCCTTTCGTCCCGCGCCCTGTAAGTTTGAATTCGGATAAGAGGCTGCGCTTGATGTAGCCATCAGATGTAATGGAAATTAATTCTGTAGTTGTGATTGGAATCGTGGATGCCGCTATGACTTCGTCTCCTTCATTGAGTTTCATCCCGCTTACACCGCGCGCGACCCTTCCAATAGGACGAATATCGGAGGTCGAAATCATTATAAAATTGCCGGCGCGAGACGCAATGCCAATATTTTCACTATCTGTAAAGAGAATTGAAATTATTTCATCTCCTTCATCAAGTTTTATGGCAGTTGCGCCCACATTGCGTTTTAGATTATATTCACTTAATTCAGATTTTTTGAGAACACCATTTTTTGTGATGAAAATGATATACGGTTTTGTAGATTTGTTAACAACTGCCGCGGCGATAATATGCTCATATGGTAATAATGTTACAAAATTAGAAAGATATTGCTTTTCATTAATAATAAAATCATTTAATTTTGCGTGATAGAAATTTCCATGTGAAGTGAAGAATAGGATTGTATCAGAATTTTCACCAACAAGATTATCTACTATATATTCATCTTTTTCGAGTTTGAATTTATTACCTATACCATTGCGCTTTTGCGTATATAGACTTGAGGTTTCAGATACAAACACCGCGCCTGCATTGGTAAATGAAAGTGCTAGTTGTTTCTTTTCTATAACTTCTTCATTATCTGTACTTGTAAGATTTAGGATTTGAGTACGTCGCTCATCACCAAATTTTGCAGCAACTTCACGCAATCCTTTTTTAATTTCTTCATTTAGAAGATGAGTGTCGTCTAAAATTGCTTGAATACGATCTGCTTCTTTCTGTAAATTCACTCGTTCATCTTCTAATTTTTGAACTTCAAGACGCGCCAGTCTACTTAGCTTCATATTTAAAACTGCTTCTGCTTGGACGTCATCCAATAAGAACTGCTTTATTAAAGCAATTTTTGCTGCCGGCGCTGAGGAAGCAGATTTAATAGTCTGAATAACTTCATTAATTTGTGCGAGACATATCAAAAGTCCATCAATTATATGAATACGATCAGTTATTTTCTTTAAATCAAATTGAAATCCTCTTGTATAAACTTCACGTTCATGATTAATATGCGCTTGAAGAAGCTCGCGCCATGTAAACACACGTGGATATCTTCCATTATCAAGCATTGTAAAGTTAATACCATAATAGTATTGAAGTGAAGTTTCTTTAAATAGAAATTTTAAAATACGATCTGGATTTGCATTTTTTGCGAGATAAATCTTTATAAGAGGAGTACTACCTGTTAAATCATTAAAACGCATAATACCAGGATTAGATTCCCCATTTATAATTTCCTCAAGTTCCTTACAAATAGTGTTGGTATAAACTCCGTAAGGAATTTCAGTTACAATAAAGCATCTTTCTTTATTATCAAAAGAAATCACACTACGCAGTTTACAAGCAAATCCATGTCCATTTTTAATTGATTCTTTAACTTCTTTTTCATTATACAATATCGCGCCAGTTGCAAAGTCGGGCGCGCAATAAATTGCATCAAAGTCACAATCAGGATTATCAATTAAATGAATAAGAGCATTGTTTAATTCTTTTAAATTAAATTGTGGAATAGATGATGCTAGTCCTATGCCAATGCCAGATGTTCCATTTACAATATTATAAAATCCTTTTGATGGCAAAACAGCAGGAAATTGTTTTGTATTATCATAGTTGTCTCGCCATTCTTTAATTGTATCTTTGTCAATATCAGCAAAAAGATAATTACTCAATGCAGAAAGACGACTTTCTGTATAACGCATTGCTGCCCAGTTACCACTTTCAATAAGTGTACCTGCATTACCTTTAACCTCTATAAGAGGGTAACGCATTGCAAATGTTTGTCCTGCGCGCATTATAACGCCTTCACATGAACTATCACCGTGGATATAAAAATCAGCCATAGCCATACCAACTGCATTAGCAGTCTTTTTGTAAGGATTTTTATGTACTAATTTATGTAGTAGCATTGAATAGAATATTTGGCGCGCAGAAGGTTTAAGCCCATCTCGAACGTCAACGAGGGCACGGCTTTGAAGGACCGCGCCCGCGTAAGATTTCATTGATTGTTCAATTATTTCTGTAAATTTGTTCATTTATAGTCACCTATATTTTTTTGATAATTTATTATAACATAAGTTTTATAAAATTGCAAATTAAAATTTATATATTTCTACTTTACGAGTAAAATGTAAATCTATATGAATATCTGTTGATTCATGCATAGGGTCTACAAGACTCATTTCATCAGTTTTAGTAATACTACAAGTATTAGGCATTGGAATAAATATAGTTCCTGTATCTGTATTTATTTGAACTGAAAAAATTTGTTTAACATCTTTATAATTTCCGACCATTAAAGTTTCTCCTTATAATATTCGCGCCATAATTTTACATAATCATCATCCCATATCTTTTTAAACGTAAAGTGAATAATTTTAGGTTCAAAAAGATTGCTGGTACTAGGTGAGAAATTCCATTTCGGATGCAAATATTCCATGCGCCCGCGACTTACAATGTTCATTACATCTTGATCAGGAAACTGAAACTTTTCAGTATTAATAAGTTCTAACATTTTATCATCTAAATGTAATTCCCGTATTAGATCCAAATTCATTAATGTGACACCAGAATTACAATATGGGTGTGGATTATCCTCATCTAATAAAATGCGCGGTTCCATGACGCTAGCAAAAATTTTTCGCTCCATGTTTGTATTAAATAATTCATCTAGACTTCCAACTACAATAGTATCAGTATCAAGCCATAGACATTTTGAATTATTTAAAATTTTTGGTAAACAAAGCCGTACCAAAGACATATAAGTCCAATGTGTATTGAAGTTTGGTCCATCCTTCTTAAAGTAATGGCTTATATAAGGTTCAAATGGTATAACTGTAACTTGGGGGTGATTTATAGAGTCAATATAGGCATCTTCTGCGATTACAAGTGCATAAGCATCTGGATTATGTCGCAATAAAGAGCCTATAGCCATAGGAAGATATTGGTACATATTACGCGTTGAAGCGTATACAACTATTTTTTCCATTAAGGTTACTCCTTATTCTTGAATTTTACTAAAATCAATTTTATTCATTATAAAGTTTTTGCGCGGTTCTACATCATCACCCATTAAATTTTCGAGAAGCGAAAGTGCTTGAGAATCATAAGTCAAAATTTCCATGCGCTGGTATTCATCAGTGAACATAGAACGACGGGCGGTCTCTGCTGGGAGTTCACCTAATCCCTTTGCGCGTGTGACTTCGCCTTTTATATGGGCACGGGCTTTATTAAATTCTTCATCATTAAAATAATATGTTTCTTTCGCGCCATTATTTACAATATATAATGGTGAACGTAGCCAACAAAGGCGTCCTTCGCGCAAGAAGTCGGGCGCCAAGTAAGCAAATGCAGACATTATGAGTAAGCCTATATGTGAACCCACATAATCCAATGTTTCCATTGGTGCAGACTATATGTTACTCACTTATGTGAGAATACTCTTTCCACCTACGTACCAATAATAGGTGTACTCTTCTTCCGGAAGATAGTCGTTACAGGCTTCATTTATTAACCCAAATACCTTGTTTTTTCTTATATATTGGGAGGTTTTTATAGGTGCGACCCCACAATATTTGTTGTAATGTATTATAACTACATCTATTTTTAAAATCTTTATAGATGGTTCGTGCATCTTCATTGATATAACGTTCTCGCATTTGAAGAACTTCATCATTAGAGAATTTCGCACTGTCAGAGTTAGCACCATCAGTTGCATGATATTTATAGAAATTTTTATTTTCTTCTGTATAAACTTCCATTTTAATATCTTTCCAAGTATTGCCATTCCATATAGAAGCAAAACCACCAAAACTTATTTTGTTCTGAAATTTTTGATATACATCACGCCGGCGCATATGTGCATCATAACATTCTCTAATGTAAGCTACATCTTCATTTGTTAAGTTCGTGCGCCCGTTATTTTCGCCACGATTATTGCCTCCGCCTTCACTACAATTATAACCAAAACCTTTATAAGTGTTATAAAAAGCAATCCAATATTTTTCTCGCTCATCAAGTTGCTCTAATGAGCATTCCTCAATGACTTGAAAATCAAAGGCATTGACGCCATATTTTTTAATGGCAACTTCGATTGGTATATCAATTTTAGTTTTATGTTCAGAAAATCTCCGTTCAATATCATTACTTTGTCCGATATATGATTTTCCATTTTCTTTTTTTGTTATTTTATATATGCCTATCATCGCGGCACCTCCACAATTTTAGGCTTGGGTTAATTCTGATTCCCACGGGATCTGCGTGCCCACAAGGGGTTTAGCTTCTCTTACCACCATAATCTTTCGATTTAGTTGCCCGTTAGCCTTCTAAATATAAGTAGAATATGTAAACCATCACTATATAGTTTTGAAGACCCCGCTGGTTAGCGGTAAAGTATTTACAGACAGTTGTTATTTATCTGAGTCGGCATCCGTGCAGATGGCTACACGTCCATATCTTAATTTCTTACTATCATAATGCCCTGGCGTGATATTTAGCGCGCTAAGTAGTAATTTAATTTCTTCATTTTGATAAATTTTTTCTTCATCGTTAGACAAACAATTAATAATTTTACCCCGAATCGCAAGAATACCATATTTAGTATAATCACGTGCTTGAGCAATACCGCCCATAGCAGAATTTCCTTCGACAATTAGAAGTGTAGAATTTTCTCCAAGAAACTCTGCATCTTTTAATTTGTCAGAAGCAAAGACTTTTTTCTTTTGATTTTGTGTAATTTCACGCGTTGCATTTAAAACTTGCTGTCTGGCTTTTTCAGCGGCTGCTTCTGCGCGAGCTACTTTTTTCATTAATTCAATTATAGTATCAAATTCATTACTATATTTAAGTTTCATTTGTTTTAAGCCATTGGAAAATGCATTCGAAGCCAAAGTTCGCAAATTAGCATTGTTAATCTTAGACTTGGTCTGGTTAGCAAAAGAAGGCTGCGCCACAGAGCAGTTGACCACATAGAACAAACCATTTCTAATGCTATCGCCGTCAAATTTTTGCCCTGACAACGAGTTAAATGTACGAGTAATTGCACTTTTCGCTCCAGTAATCGGTGATCCGCCTTCTGGGCAATGTAAGCCATTGACAAAGACATAGCCGACTTCATTTTGATCTCCCCATTGGAAGGCAATTTCAATTTTATCAACTCCATCCGTTATAGTTTCATATATAATATGTGAGTGTAATGGATTTTTTATATGATCTTTTATAAAATCAATAATACCATTTTTAGCACAATATGATTTTTTAGACATAGTGTCTAAATTAGTAATATTAAAAGTAATACCTGAATATAGATATGAAATTGATTTTATATCATCACAAATTTTTTGAAAAGAATATCCAATTTCACCATTTTTAAACACTTCTTTATCAGGACTGAAACGAATAAAAGTACCTGTCGGCGCGAGAGATGAGCCAGAGTCATATGTTTTTAGTATCCCTTTTTCAAAAAGAGCATGAGCATATTTCCCATCACGATATGAAAACACTTCAAAATATTGAGCCGATAAACATACACATTTTGCGCCGATACCATTTAAACCACTAGAATTTTTGTATGCGCCTTCTTCAAACTTTCCGCCAGTATGAGAACGAGAATAAATTGATACTAATACATTTTCTCCATTTTCACGAATACCAAAAGGCACACCACGCCCATAATCTCGTATCGTTACGGAATTATCTTTTTCAGAAACAGCAATATCAATTTGTTTACCAAATCCAGCAATCGCTTCATCAGTTGCATTATTGATAATTTCTTTTAATGCTTGGTAAGTTCCATCATTATCATCGGATCCAAGATACATTTGTACACGGGTGCGTACACCCTCTCTAAAATCCAATGATTTTATATCATCAATTCCATAATTGGATTTATTCATCTTTTTCACCTTCGGCTACCAGTTGTGTTAGATTTTGCAGAGCACGCAGTTTACGATAAAGTTTACGAATAATAGCACCATTATCCTTTTGTCTTGCTTCGAGTTTATGAATACGATTCAAAATAGCCTGTTTTGTCATTAAAATTTCTCCTTTTAATTATTCTATAAACATTATATCAAAACTTTAGAGAAAAGTCAATATTTAAATACTTATTATTGATGAAACTAATAACTTGGAGGTATAGAATGGAGCCTTATAAAATTCGTGTAAAAGAAACAGTGGCAGTAGTAGATAGACCTATACCATACTATATCACTAAGGGCGCGGTTGGAGTACCGGTTAAGGCAAAATTTTCTTCAGACTGGGATGGTTTAGCAATTACAATGGTCGTGAAGGGATCAGGCAAAGTAATTGATATTTTAGTTGAACCTGAAGATCATATTATAGAAGCTACCTTACCTCAAGAATGTCTAGCTACTGCTTGGGATCGTTTATATGTAGGATTTTATGGAACTGATGGAGAAAATGTAGTAATTCCTACTATATGGGCTGATATGGGGTTTATTTATGATGCGGCTGATCCTTCCGGTGATCCGTCAGCAGACCCCACAATTCCATTATATTCTCAATTACAAGCACAGGTCGAAGCCTTAGCGAGGGAAATAGAACAAAAAACTATTTTCTGGCAAAGGTGGGTGATTGATGGATGATTGTCCCAACTGCTGTACCAGTTAAATTTACAGTTGGTACTGGGATTACAAGTTCAGCACCCGAACTCGTCGCAGGGCAGTTTTTATATGACACTGCGGCGCAAGCATTATATTTAGATGTCTGGGAATATGATGAAGAAAATAATAATTCGCTAATTGTACGAACTCAAATCAAAGATCCATTGAAACTTTCTCTTACAGGTGGCGCGCTTACTGGCGATTTACAAATTGTCGATAATCTAGGGCACGCAAGAGTGACACTATGGAGAAATGGAGATGTAGATGTTGATGGATATTATCGTTGTAGTGCGTTATTAGAAACTTCAGAAATTCCGGATTCAGTTGCAGTTTGGGTTGATGGTACTTTGCGTGCTAAATCTTTAAGAGATATTTTTAATGATATGGAAATACAGTTGTCTGGAGAGCTAGACAATGAAATGTTAATTTTAAGTATTGAGTCTGGTTTACCAGAACAGGAGGAAATTGGAAATGGCTGATATACCTGATATTAAACAATTAAAAATTGGTAGTACAATTTATAATTTAAAAGACCAAGGCGCGCGTGATTTGATAGCGGCTCTTGGTTCACCTATGCATTTTATAGGTATGTCCACAACTCCATTATCAGATGGAGCTACTACAAACCCTATTTATATAAATGGACAACCTGTTACTGCAGTGAGCGGTGACGTTGCAACTTATACGCCTTCGGGACAACCTACACAAGAGTTTATTTTTACGGGCAGTGTTTGGCAGCTATTTGGTGATGTTTCAGATCTAGGCGCGTTAGCATATCATGATTTTGTGACTGTCCCTGTACCTGCTGCTGATGGTCCAGTTAGTGTATCTGGCGCGATTTCTGAAGCATCAATAACTCCGCAGGGTACAATTAAAGCAAGTACTGCAGGGTATGCGGATAGTGAATATTATGTAGTTACATCTTGGTCTAGTACTTATACACGTTATGCTAGTTTTGTAAATGCGCAGATATTAGTTGATGCTTTATTAGATCTCGATGAGTTACCTGCTCCTGGTGAATCTCTTACTATTAGTTGGACATATACCGTAGATTGGTCTTGTTCTATAACTGACCTCGACAATCCGCAAGACTGCGGATGGGAAGTTGATCCTTTTGGAACAGGCACTTTAACTCTTACATTACAAAATGCTGGAGAAAATTGGGACTCTTCCTATGCACCAATTGCTGGACAAGTTGAATTGAGTTCTATTCAGAGGACATTTGTAGAGCGTGTGACTTTTTCTAAAAATCCAACAACTATTGATGTACCTGGTCAAGCACGTGATACAACTTACGCGCCTGCGACTAGTACAGTTCAAGTTACTGCAATTTCTTATTCTAGCACCGATGAACAATTAATTTTTAATAACTTATTCTATTATGGTCCAGTCGGTCAGCCCGCGGATTCAACTTTTAATATGGTAACTGGTATATCTGCAACTGTTAATAGTGTGGCAATTAGTGCTGCTATTCCTTCCGATAGCGTAGTAATTAATGGAAGTACAATGGGAGCCTCGGTAAAGATTCCTTCAAGTGCAACATTTAGGGGCGATATAATTAAACTTAGCTTCCAAGGAGCCGCTTCTACTCACTCTCATGATATTAAACTTGCACCTACTAACATTAGCGGTAGCAGTACTTCTAACTAAGAATTTTTGGAGGACTACTATAAATGAGCAATATACGACGAATAAAAGCTGGTAGTACCTCTTATGATCTAAGGTCGAAATGGGACGTAGAGTATGTTGTTGACGAGCGTACTAGTGCTGCAGCAACTATTGTAGTGACTTCTGAAGCTACTCAGATATATGAAGGTATGCATTTATGTATCAGATTATTATATGATACTGCAATACCTCTTACATTGAGAGTAAATCTTGCAGATGGAACGAGTACTCCAGCAGGAGGTATCGTGAACACAGCTTCGTCTACATCTGGAGTAGCGATACCTAGAGGATTTAAAAAAGCTGGTGAGATCCTTGATGTGACGTATAGTCACGATAACCTTTGGGTAATTAATGACTTTACAGAGATGATTAAGTTACCGACTGCAACAGACGATACTGCGCATTCGATCGCATTTAGAGCAACTGCCCAAAGTAGTAACGCTGATTCGAATCAAGCTGACGGACTATCTACTACTCCTAAAATTAAGATACACCCAACGAAAGGAATCCTTGCGTTTGACGGATTAATAGGAGGAGCTGCAGCAGGTTATTCTATGACTTCTCATGGTCAGTCCATTGAATCTCCTTTTCAAGCTATTACGATGAGTAATAAGTTCTTAAGATACAATGGAACTATTACTCCAAACAGTGGTACGTTGAATGTAGGAACGTTCTACAGTACAGGTAATTCTAATTTTAAGCCTAATTTAATTATAACAGAAAGTTACGGGTCCACTTCATACACTTGGATGCCAGGAGACTGGCTGATTGATTCTTCGTTGAATGTATTTCAACGAGTACAATTTATAACAGTAGCAGTCGTATATCGTGGTAAACTTAACATAGATCTATCTAACTACGTTACTTCATCTGACTTGACAACTGCATTAGCAGATTATGTTACAACAACCTATTTAATTACGAACTATTCAACAACTACCGCAGTTCAAACAATGATCGATGCAGCAATCGGAAATGCAATAGGAGCTAGTTACTAATGCCTAATACACATACAACTTTAACTTCATTATTTTCAGATATTGCAGATGCAATTAGAAATAAAACAGGATCTTCTGCTGATATAGTTGCAGATAACTTTCCTACTGAAATTGATGCAATACCTACAGGTGTTACTCCTGCAGAATTTAATGATGTCAATTTCTATGATTATGACGGTACTATTCTCTATTCGTATACTGCAGCTGAAGCGTTAGCATTGACAGAGCTGCCCGCAAATCCATCTCATACTGGATTAACTGCTCAAGGATGGAACTGGTCTCTCACTGAAATGCAGACTCAGGTCCGTTCTTGTGGTATGTGCGACGTAGGTCAGATGTATGTGACTGATGACGGAAAGACTCGACTGTATATTAAAATCGAGTATCCTGAAGATCTCGAGGTTCATGTCACCTGGTATCAGTCAGTAGCTAATGGAGTCGTCATTGATTGGGGAGACGGATCAGCTACTGAGACGTTTGCAGGAACTACAATCGCTGACGGAACCTGCGTGCATACGTATGCTGCTCTTGGAGAGTACATGATAACTATGACTCCAGCGAGTAGTAGCGTGCAGATTAGGTTAGGTAATAATGAGGTAAGTTGTGGATTAATGGGGTCATTTGTATCAGATTCTACAAGTGCTACTTACGGACATACTACTTCACAAAAAGTACTGCGTAAGGTTGAATGTGGTGCTAATGTATATCGTCTAAATAACTATGCACTTACAATGTGCACTAATCTTCAGACTGTAACGATTCCAAATACTCTTGACCGCTTAAATAACTCGTCAGTATTCTGGATATGTACTAATTTAGTTGGAATCGTAGTTCCGCGAAATCCAAGTATTACTGCTGCCGCTAGTGCAACTCTCCCTTCGCAGTATGCTGCATATGCGTCTTCCCTCAAATTTATCAGTATATCACCTACAGTCCAAGCAACTGCAGGTTATACGACTACGTATGCATCAAACTTAAAACGTTTGATTTACCCTTATACGTGTACAGGTATGTCGGCTAGTTCGACTCAAGTAGCATTATTTTACGAAATGAGGTCAGTTCGTCAAATTATTTTAGATAACTGGGTAGGTATCGGTCCTGGAACAAATCTATGTAATGAGTGTCGGTCACTCGTTGAACTAAACATACCTGAGGACGCAGCTATGACAGTCTCAAGTAATACACAATTTGGAACTGCATTTCAATATTGCATGTCACTTCGTAAAGTTTGGCTACCTTCTGCAACTCAATACATTTCAGTTAATGCATTTCGGTGTTGCGGATCAATGGAAGAATTGCATGTCAGAGCAACAACACCTCCTACAATAACATCAACAACTTTTAGCACGATGAGTACTGACTGCAAGATATATGTTCCAAGTAGTCGTGCTCCTATATTTGATTTAGCAACTTTAACATTAGGCGCAGCAGTGAGAAGTCAATTGGTCTCAGGTACTAATGAAATTTATTTTGAAGTACTAGATGGAGCAGTGAGTATTACAATCAATGGAACAACGACTGCTGGGATTGATCCGTCTACTTATGGATTGACTTTTTCTTCTGCACAAAACTACGATCGTGTTTATATTGATATTGAATATGACGGGTCTGCAATTACATCCTACTCAACTCCTGTAGGAGTCAATGCAACAATATTGAATGCATATGCATCCGCTACAAACTGGACAACTTATGCATCTCAATTAAGAATAGAAGGAACTTAATAAATGATCGTACAAGAATTTTTGATGGAACGATTTGACGGAGTTAGTCTCTTTCAAACTTATAGTGATCAAGGACTGATCGTCCATAAGGTAGGTACTGAAGAGTACTATGACGTTGCTATAGATCCTGAAGATGAATTAGCAGATCGTCAATATGAAGAAGGAGATCAGACTGTTGAAGAATTCTTTAGAATACCTGAAGAAGCAGATACTGAAATATAAATTCCAAACAAATACCAATTTAAGGAGAAATAATTTTATATGAAGTCTATCGTATGTGACTTACCACATGACCACGAGTTTATCGAGATCCACACGTTCGCTGATTTGCATATCGATGATGCAGGTTGTGATATGAAACATATCTTAGAAAGATTAAAGTACGTTCAAGAAACTCCTAATGCTTATCTTATTTTAAATGGTGATATAATTAACAATGCAACTAAAACAAGTGTGTCAGATAGTTATGCAGAGAAGATTCCTCCTATGGAACAGATTCAAAAATGTTTAGATTTATTCGAACCCGTTAAGGATAAGATACTAGCAATTACTTCAGGTAATCATGAAAATCGCACCTATAATAAAGAAGGTATCGACATCATGGGAATCGTCAGTGCTCAGTTAGGTATCGACGATAAGTATGCTAAAGAAGGTGCATACGTCTATGTGAAGTTCGGAAACTGGCACAATCATTCTGCAGACTCACAGAGTGTTCGAATCGGCACGCGAGGACGCTACACCGCTGTCAAGATTCATGACATATCAACAGTCGGTGTAAATGCTACCATTTTAAATACATATTCTTCTGCATCTGGTTGGTCGGCAATCGCTTCTCAACTTAGAATAGAAGGCACATAAAAAGGACTCACAACGAGTCCTTTCTTTTTATGCTTACTTCGCGCGCGAAGCAAAAATTCCTATCATTCCCAACTATATGATTTTTTATATGTTTTCTTGGGATAATAAGTCCAAATTAACTGGTCACGCGCCCTGGTCGCTGCGACATAAGCCACACTATATTCCTCTAAATTCATATGAGACGCACGAATACCTACGACAACCACATTTTTCCATTCAAGTCCTTTAGAACTGTGGATTGTAAGAATTTTAACAGTATCACTTTGCATCTTTTCATCAAGTTCTTCTTTTGTTAAATCTCCTTGCTTAAAGGTCAAATATGGAATCTTTTCTTTTTTACAATACATACAAAAATTATCCACTTCTGCATTGGTTCTACAAAGAATTGCCCAATCAGACCATGGCGCGCTCAAACGCTTGATAATGCCATTATAACTAAATTCCATCTTCTCAACACTACCATTATCATCTAAACGCATAGCTTGTGAACGATCATATAAACCAGTCGGTTCAATTAATCGCTTTGCAAAACGCAATATATTAAATTTATTCCTATAATTCTGGTATAAATCAACTGTTTCGACGTCCGCGCGCTGTGTAAGCCCAAGAAGTAAGTCTGGTCTAGAACCTTTCCATCTATAAATAGATTGACGAACATCACCACAAATAAAGAAATGAGTTGGTTGGATGCGTTCGAATAGAAAATTAAACTGAAGTTCATCTGAATCTTGTGCTTCATCTAAGAAAATCCACATTAAATGTGAAACACACTCTGGATGTTCTTGGATTGCTTCAAAAAAGTCATCAAATTTCTCTGATTCGATCATTTTAGAAGTATCAATACCAGATCTTGTAAGGAAATAGTTTGCAAGAGCATGAATTGTCCCGACAAACAATCCTTCTTTATAATCACTTCCAAGTCTTTTCTTTAATTCTGCGGCAGCCATATTTGTAAATGTAATAACTGCCATCTCGCGTGGGTCAACACCAGACCTCAAAACTTGGCGAACTTTTTCTGTTAGTAATGCAGTCTTACCTGCCGCGGCAGATGCATTTACAATAATTTTATGTGCTGGATTATTTAATATTTCAAGTTGTAATTGTGATAAGTTCATTTCTTCACCCAACCTTTTCATTTAGACCATAAACGTTACTGTTATAAAATTCAATCCAATACTTTTCTCTCTTTGTAAGTTGATCTTTATCTACTTTCTCTAAAAGTTCAAAAGTAAAATTCCATACTCCATCTTTCTCCATCATTGTATGTAAATGAGAATGAGAGATAGTGCCGCAATGATAGGCAGACTGTACATGTTGAGACCATCTATTTTTTATATTTGTAGATTTACCAATATAAATTTCACCTGTTTTAAGACGAGTAATTTTATAAATTCCACAAGGTGCTTCATTATTCAAAACTCGTTTAATCATTAAATCTGTTGGTTTTTTAATATAATTATCATAAATCAATTTATTAAATAAATCAACTTTTGCAAGTTGAGGCTTTAAATGCTCTAATAACTCCAAATCTTTTAATGTCAATTCATCAATTTGGATTTTAAAATATTCTTCTTCTTCTGCTAACTTCCGCGCCCGTGCCTTTTCTTGATTAATTGTATCACAAGTAATTTCATAATCATTGATTTCTTTGGCGAGTTGTGCCTTTTTATTTTGAAGACTCTCTAAATCTGCGGTTAACCCGGCGCGCACTAAGGAAGCGGAAAAATTTGCGGCTTCTTGTGCGGACAGTGCCCACGCATCAACAGCACGCTGTATTTGCTCAATCGCTTGGTCATATTTTATTTTTGCTAAACGATTGATTTCCTCCTCGCGCATTTTCATAACAGTTTTATTAAATTCTTGTTTTTCTTTCAAAGAAGCATTAACTTGCGCGAGTTGATTTTGAACCGTAGACAAATCATAATTTAACCGATTTTTATTTTCTGTTAAAATTTCATTATATGTTTTATTTCTATATAATTGATATTCTTGTTTATTTTTCTTCCATAATTTTAAGAAGTAAATACATAAAATAAATAAACTAATATTTAAAATAATAGATATAATAATAAATAATATTGTATTCATTCATAACTATATATTCTCCCATTATTTGTTATAAATATTATATCAGAACTTTTTATAATTTTCAACTTTTAAAATATTTTCTAGAAAATTGAGTTTCTAAATAATTTATGATATAATATTTATAGTAACGAAAGGAGTAATATTATATAAATGAAAAATTATATTAATAATATTAATATTCATAATTTAGAACCACAAAAATACTGGGCGCCGCCTGCATCTTGGTCTAAAGAACGCAAGCAACAGGAGATTCGTACTGCAATTTTTAGCGGCGACTATGTAGGCTCGCGCAAGAAAGATGGTGCCTTCTATAAATTCATCAAAGATGAAGATGGAAATATGGAACTTCTTGGACGTTCAAAAAGCGTAAATGGAGATTATCTCAACAAACTTGGTCATGTGCCCCAACTCCATGACTTCTTTAATCGTCTTCCTAATGGGACTTGTCTTATAGGAGAACTTTATTTTCCCGAAAATGAAGGTTCAAATCATGTTACTACAATAATGGGTTGTCTTGAAGCAAAAGCAATCCAACGTCAGACATCAGGAAAACCTCTTCACTATTATATATTTGATGTACTTGCATTTAATAATCAAATCCTTATACTAAAGATATTGAGTCACGCATCAAATATCTCCCTAAAATAGAAAAAGACTATATTGAAGTCTCTTCCTCTCCTGTCCATGTCGCAACCTACTATGAAGGAGAGGCTTTATGGATATTCCTTCAGCATGTCCTTGCAGATGGTGGAGAAGGCATTGTAATCACTAAAAAGGGGACTTCCTATCAACCTGGCAAACGACCCGCGCGCCAGACTTTTAAGGTTAAAAAAGAACTTCAAGAAACAATAGATGTCATCATCATGGGTGCAAATCCGCCAACTCGTCTCTATAATGGTATTCAAATTGAAACTTGGCAATATTGGGAAGACGTCAAAACAGGTGAAAAACTACAAGGAAACTTCTATAAAGCTTATGTTGACGGCTCTATGACAATAGAACCAGTCACAAAAAATTATTGGAACAACTGGGCAGGTTCTCTTGTGATTGGAATTAGAAAAGACAATAAAGTCATACCGATTGGATCGCTTAGCGGAATGACTGAAGAAGTCCTTTCAAATGCAGCAAACTATAAAGGAAAAATTGCAGAAATTAGTGGTATGCAGATTATGGATACTGCTAACCAAGGTATTCGTCATCCTAAATTTATCCAATGGCGTCCTGATCTAACTGCGCGCGATACAGATTGGTATAGAGTTTTTGGAGGCTTAAGTGAATAAATAATGTCAAACTTTGAGACTTTAGTCAGCTCTATATTAAGCGCAGCCTCTATTGAATATATTACAGAATATAAACTTTCTGCGTTGCGCGCAGGACTATATAGGTTTGATTTTTATTTACCTAAACAAAATGTCTTTATAGAATGTAATGGCATTCAACATTATACATTTGTAAAAGCATTTTATAAAAATCGTAGTGATTTTTTAAAGGCGCAAGAACGTGATCGACGTAAATGTAGCTATTGCTTAGCGCATGACTATAAACTTTATTGTATTCCATATTGGGATATGGAAAAACTTCATACTACCAAAGATTTATTTAAATCACAATATTTAGTTACATCTAAATTCCATAATGATATTGTATGGCAAGCGTATCAAAAATCTAAAGTAGAATAAGATTTCCTCCACTTATAATTGTGAAATATAAGTGGAGGTTATTAATGGACATTGTAAAAGATATAGCAGCAGTAATAGGATTAATACTCTCTACTATCGCATTAATTACTGCTTGTACCAAAGGCGGACGTGCATTTATTAAGCGATTATTTGCAAGAGAGACTCGTGAAATTCATGAAGAAAATATACATCAATCAAATGAAATTAAAAATATAAGCGATGATTTACAACTTGTACTTAAAAAATTAGACGGACTTGAAGAAGTCTCTAAGCAGCAATGTAGAGATACAATTAAAACAATTTATTATAAATATTATAAAATTCAAACCATTCCGTTATATGAAAGAAAAACAGCAGATCGTACTTATGAACTTTATAAGGGCTTGTTTAGCGGTAATAGTTATGCAACTTTGTTATATACGGAAATTTGCAAGTGGGAGATTGATCCTACTTTAGACTTACAACATAGTGAGGATTAAATAATGGTTCAATTATTGAAAGTCGGGGATACTTATAATGTTCCGCAGAAGACATTTATAGCAGATAGCCTTCTAGACGCTTTAGCATATGCTGATACAAATTTTGGAGATTTAGTATATAGTATCAATGCTAAAGAATGGTATATACGAGCAAGTGATAATAGTCAAGGAGTCCCGCAATGGGTTCCATATGTTGCTATGAATACGACTACACCATCGCATTAAATTAAAAAACCGTGTAAAATCTACACGGTTTTCTTTTTTATATATTGATTCACAAATTGGGTTGCCTTCTCTGCTAACTCCACGCGCGAACCATCATTGTTAATAATTATATCATAATTGTAATTTAATACATTAGCATCAGCATGATTTGATATAATCATTTCTCCACCTTCGCGCCGCGTAAGTAGAACAGATAAGGCTCCAAGCTCTTCACAATATCTCCTAATTTCATCTGGCTCTCTTACATCAATAAAAATACAATATCTCGTTTCATCAATTCCATAATATTCATATTCTGATTTGTACATTTGAACTTGCGCTATAGTTTTCTTAAAAGGGACATCATTCCATCGTGTAAGCAAGTCTTTTAAGTCAGAAAGAAATCTACGATTTTCAGGAGTTTTATCTCCTTTCCAACCACAAAATTTTGCTACTTCTTTCGGAAAAGTAATAGTAGATAAAATTTGGCAATGATTTGTCCCCATTATATATTGTACATCTTCTTCAAAAGAGGTTTTCCCACTGCCTGGATGACCATTTACAATAAATATCATTTTTGATCCTCCTTAAATTTTACTATTTTTAATGGTTTTGTTATTACTTCAGTTACAAGCCATTCATAGAAAGTATAAGTTAATGGATAAATATAAGGTGCCTCAATAGTTAACATATTAGTTTGTTTATTATTAATCGCTTGCCAGAATTTAGGCATTTCAAGATAAGTAAATAATTCTTCTTGTTGGTCAAGGTAATGGAATACGTTTGCCAGCATTGAGCAATCGGCTTCATAATACCTTGCTGTCATACATTGAATATAGATAGTATGAAGCATAAAAGCTGCAAATGATGCAAGTGCGTCTTGCGATTCAGGTATTTTTTGTACCTCTTGTAAAACTCTTATCATAGAATGAGCTTGCGCCCAAATAAAAGTATCATAAGATTTTAAAAAGAAATTTTTATCACTTTCTTTGCGCGTAAGCGATCCCTTATAATCGCGCCAGATATATGTAACTTCTGGTATACATATCTTTGCTTGTGTCAGATTCCAAGCAAGGCAATTAAAATAAGAATCTTCATTTAAGCGCAAGTAAGGATCAAAACGAATATTATTATCAATTAGATATTGAGTCCGATAAATTTTCCCGTGACACCATTGTACTGGGATTTTATCGGCTTCTTTTAGTACAGGCATATAATTATTAATTTCCTGTAAAAAGTTAGAAGCTGCAATATCCAATTTTCTCATTTTCATATGTTGAAATAAAACTTCAACCGCGCGCGGCATAAGCATATCATCACTATCAAGGAACATTAAATATTCAAAGTTATGTGAATGATCAATACCTAATTGCCGCGCCATACCAGGACCTTGATTCTCAGGAGTTCTAAGATAAAAAATTGTCAATCCACGACGTCGATATTCTTCTATAATATCGTTATAATTTTCACCATCGCAATCTTCTACTATTGTAACACAAAACATCTTTCGTGTTTGCGCGACCAATGAATCCAATGCATTGGGCAATGTGGCGCGCGCCTTGTAAGTAGGAATAATTATGTTAATCATTATTTTAAATCCTCTATTGTAACAAATTCTAAATTTGAATTTTTTGCTGAAACAGCAAGACGGTCTGCAAATTCATTTCCTTGAATGCCTTTATGTCCCGCAACTTTATTCCATTTAAAACGAGCATCTTTGAAATAAGGGATTAAGAGTTGCCAAAGCTCTTTATTTGCAACAGGTTGCTTTGAGGATGAAATCCATCCATTGATTTCCCAGCGCCGCCACCAATTTTGAGCATAACAATTATAAATATAAGCACTATCAAGATAAACTTCGATAGAGTCAATAGGTTCTAAAATCTCTAAAACTTGCTTACATCCATGTATTGCCGCTATTAATTCTGCAATATTATTTGTTGCATTTTGGATGCGCCCACATCCCGATTTAATAAGTGAATTTGCACTTACTTTATCATTATATAATGCCCATCCAAATCCACCTATTGCATCTTGTGCGCCATTATTAGAACAAGCTCCATCGCAGAACAACTTTAACATATTATGTATTCTCCTTTATTTTCCAATATCTATAATACAATTCATCAAAAGCACCAAAAGCTTGATTAGCACATTCTAAATCATAAATAATCTCATCACAATTTTTCTTTTGATCTTTTTTGAATTTTTTCGGCATTCTTTTAAATTTTATAGGTACAATTTGTTTAATTTTATGAGCCTCGCGCCTTGTACACTCAATATAAATAGGATACCCATATATTTGCTGTACTAGAGAAGCACACCAAAGTAATGCTAAATGATCTGAACGATCAGTATCACCATAAAATTTATATAGACAAATTTTTTCTTTTTCTTTACTTAAACTATATAAATTAATAAAAGCGCCATAACAAATAGTATCTAAAAAATTATCCTCGTACATTTTTAAATTTTTCATCTTAAAAATTCCTCCTATTTGTAATTACATTATACTAAAATTTTTCTAAAAAATCAAATCTACAGAGCTTTATGCATAATTTGATACTTATATATAGAAATCTATGGAGGAGTAAATATGACTAATGTCCAAAAGACATAGAAAGAAAAAACGTGTTGAATGGTCAAAAACTTTTGCTTCTTTAATTGCGTTAGGCTTAGGAATGTATGGCGTATGGTGCGGTATAAAATATTATGCCCTATGCCAAATAGCTATCGAATCCAACAGTATGATGCCAGATCCTACTTTAGCTGTGGTTTGCGTATCTACTGTAATTGCCTCATTACTGAGCTATCTCCTATATCAAGCTGGCTTAAAAAATAGTCGTAATAAATATGGTATAGATGCTGATGGTCAGCCTTTTAAGAGAAAGGAGCAAGATATAGACGAACTTCAGGTTAATATTAGCTCTGAAAATTCTAATCAAATGGAGGATTTACGATGAATTGGCTTGAAATAGTAAAACAAATTTTTGAAGTAATAATTATTCCCTTACTTGGCGCGGGCACGATATGGCTCATTAAATTCATAGAAGCTAAACGAGTCCAAGCAAAGCAGTCTACTGACAATGCGCTGGCGCAGAAATATATTGATCTATTAACAAATACTATTATAGATTGCGTTGCTGCAACAAATCAAACCTACGTAGAAGAACTAAAGAAACAGGGTACTTTTGATCTTGAAGCACAGAAAATGGCTTTTAAAAAGACTTTTGATGCTATTCTTAATATTCTTAGCGAAGATGCTATTACTTATTTATCATCTATTTTTGATGATTTAGAAGGATATATAACCGCAGGAATAGAATCAACAGTATATAGTCAAAAACTCCATTAAGGAGGTTAGAATGATATTAAAACAATGTTATTTAACACATAATGATTGTTATTCAAAACCAACCTATATTACAGGTGCGCCTACTGGTATTGTTGTTCATGATACTGGCGCAGGTAATCCTTGGTTGAAGCGGTACGTGCAGCCTCGTGAAGATAATCCTGATATGTCAGAGATTCTGGAGGATCTTGGTAAGAATACTAACAACAATCACTGGAACAAGTCTCAGTCGGCAGGTGAGTCTAATAGGTATGCGTGCGTTCATGCATTCATAGGTAAGAATGCTAAAGGTGTAATTGAAGTTTACGAGACGCTTCCGTATGACATTTGTTGTTGGGGTGTGGGTGCTATTCCCTACGACAAAAATGGCAACGAACTGAAAAGCGCAAAAGATCCGCGTTTCCACCATTACGGAAAATCGTACAACTACAATCCGCAAGCGCGAATTCAATTTGAAATTTGTGATGATGGATATAAGGACGAGAAGTACTTCGAGGACTGCATGCGAGTCGCTGTTGAGTACTGTGCCTACTTATGTAAAATGTTCGGATTTGGTGTCAGTCAGATATGTAATCATCATGAGTCGTATAAGATGGGCTATGGTGGAAATCATTCTGATACTGACGTATGGATGACTAAATTCGGAAAAGATATGGACTGGTTCCGCAAGGAAGTTGATAAAATATTAAAAGGAGATGATCAACCAATGACACCTGCTGAAAGAGCTGAATTTGATGCTTTAAAGAAAACAGTCGAGGAGCATGAAAAACAATTACGTATATATCATTATTGGAAAGAACTGCCTTCTTGGGCGGCTAAGCCCTTAAAGGCTATGTCCGATGCGGGATATTTTGCTGGCGTATCGCCTTCTGATTTGAATATTAACCGTACTAAACTTGAAGTTAATGTACAAATGGCTAATATTCTAAAAGATAAAGGTGAATTAAATTATTAATTTGACTTTTTTAAAATTTTATGTTACGCGTGCGCGCTATTTTGCGTGCGCGCGTATTATTATAATGTAGTACTTTTATATAGAGAATTTGATTTTTTAGTCAAATTATGATATACTATAAGTAAATAAGGAGAGATAATAATGGTAGTTTGGACTTATGATAAACAACAACAATTAGAGCAACAATATAATCAAGGAGCGTCTATTGAATATATTGCATTTAATTTCCATTTAAGCCCTTATACAATTAGTAAATTATTGCATATAAATTTAGCAGAACCCTATGAACCTTATGATGCGCCGCTCCCTAAATTTTCTACTGAACCTTTTAGAGAAGAAAATTATTGGGATAATCATTGTCATCTATCTGAAGATGAAATGAAAGAACTAGAAATTTTGTGGGAGGAATTAAAATTCTAAAGTAATGGAACAATATTTTACTTTACAACGTCATCCCATTTATAATGATAAATATCGTTTAAATTTTAATGCAAATGATTTAACTTATGTTAATACTTATATTATAGTCGCGCGCCTTTTAGGTTTAACTTATGCAAATTGTTTGAGGTTGATGCGTGATCAATTTGGCGCACAGTTAATTGGAAAATATACAACTGATATTGATGTATTATTTGATTTAACTGATGAAGTTATCGCATTAAAAAGGTTACTTAATACTCGTTTTGCTTTAATTATTGACGAGCAGAAAAATCCTTATATTTATAAACGAGAGGAAGACGGTTCAATCACACGAACTGATTTTGATGGAAGTAATGAAGTTAACAGCGGAACTTTTAAAGCGATATGAAGCTTGCGATGAAGGCGCAGATTGGTTTAAGAAGACTTATCCCAACGGCGCGGAATTAATTGAGATAATGAATAACCCTGAATGTAGTTTAGATTTTATGCATTGGGGATATCGTTATTTAGATTATAATGAAGAAGAAAAGCAGCTCTATTTACAGAAGGCGCGCATTGAAAACTCAAGATTTGTATATAATGGTGAAGATGTGCAGGATAGTATGAGCATCGCGTATTGTACGCATATTAAGAATAGTAAATTCTGCGCGCATAGTAAGAGTGTAAATAATTCTAGCGAAGTCTATAATTGCGATACTATAGATAATAGTAATGATGTGGCGCTAAGTGAACAAGTAAAAGATAGTAAATATATATTCCAATCTGAAAAGGTGAAGTTTTCTTCTTATATTGTAGATAGTTCTATGATTACAACTTCGCATAATATTTTAAATAGTTTTATTATTACAGATAGTGCATATTTATGGCAATGTAAGCATACAAGGCGCGCCCTTCTATGTTCATTTTCAAGTAATATCACTAATGCTATTTGCTGCGCAGGCTTGATGGATGTAAACTATCAAATATTCAACGCGCCCGTGCCTGCGCCGGAGTTTATGCAATATTATACTCAATTATTACTTCTTTTAAAGAAATACAATTATCCTAATAATGCTTTAAAAATAGAGGCGGGCGCACACGAAGCAGAGAAGTATGACTATTCTTATACATATACAAGTATGATAAAAAGTTTACCTCAAGAAATCTTAGACTTTTTAAAAACTCTTCCGAACTATTCAGAAGAGGCGATAAATCAAATACTTTATCTTTAAAATTTTTAAATATATTATTTGATTTTTTCAAAAAATTATAGTATAATATATATAGAAAAGATCGAGAAGAACAAATAAAAAGTTCTTCTCAGCCGCGTAAAATGTAACCTACCTCATGCTGGTCCAAAGTCCAGAGGAAGAAATGGGATGGCGTATAACAGTCCTGAAGATGGTGGTTAATCTGAACGAGGAGTGGTTGCCCTTGGAATCGCTGCAGAGATGAACATAAATAGCAACCATATAGCGAGATAGTGTAACGGTAGCACCCAAGACTTTGACTCTTGTTATGTAGGTTCGAATCCTGCTCTCGCTGCCATATACTTCAATAGCCCAATTGGAAGAGGCGATGGTCTTAGAAACCATACAGTAAGGGTTCGAATCCCTTTTGAAGTACCAAGATGTCAATGACATGGATTTACAAGTTCAACTACCACCGGCATTAATACCGATTGCATTGTGCATACTGGAATTATGATATGTGGCTTAGTGGCTAGACATCTTTAAAATAAAGAGGCAAAGTAAACTTGTATAACTTTTTTACGAGGTTTTAAAATGGGAAAGGTTCAATCTTTGAGTGAAATAATTGCACAAATCTATAAACAGGTAGATACGGCGCAAGGAACTGTAAAAGATATATATAATGTTTTATATAAAGAGGAAAGTGAAACAGTAGAGAATAAAATTAATGAGTCTTTATCTCTTATTGAAGTCTTGGAAATTATAAAAGATAAAATGTATGAGATTTATGGAGATTTATGTGCTTGCAAGGCGCGCATTGGTTCTTTTATTAGTGTTCCTACAACTTCTCTAAATTTTACAGAAATTAAAGATGAAGATGTAACAACAGAGATTAATGTTGAAGACTTTATAAGCCCAGAGGGTGCAAATGATAAAGAAGTTTCTGAATCTACGGAAAAATCTTCAGATGTAGAATTTGTGCCAGTACGGCGCAAACATAAATAAGCCGGAGTCGCATAGTGGCCGAGTGCACTCGCCTTGTAAGCGAGAAGCGAAAGCTCACGTCAGTTCGAATCTGACCTCTGGCTCCAGAATGAATACTAGATGCGAAACTATCTTTAGCTTATCACCCCTCCCTAAAATTATTGATAAGTACTTCATAGCGCGGAACCTGCTTGGTAGTGCTGTAGGGTTCTTAGTATTCATTTTATGCGAGTATCGTATAACGGTTATTATAGCGCCTTTCCAAGGCGCGGACGAGGGTTCGGCTCCCTCTACTCGCTCCAGACGTAGGTTGACTAGGGGACTGCAATAAGTGGAGTCATGACCACATCCTCTGTCTGTGAAGAAGACTGGTGGAAATCACAATAATAACTAAGCCAGGCATGCGCAGTATTAGTTCAATGGTAGAATAAAACCTTGCCAAGGTTTAGATATGGGTTCAATTCCCATATATTGCTCCATAAAATATAGAGAGATCGCATAGTTTGGTCGAGTGCAGTTGTTTGCTAAACAATCGATCGGGTGAAAATCCGTTCCGTGGGTTCGAATCCCACTCTCTCTGCCAAAATAAAATAAGTGCGCTCAGGTCCAATCGGCGGAACTGGGTAAGGTAGGGAAATAAGGTTGGATTTGCCTCCCCTTTTAAAGATTATCGCCCAGTTCAAACTTATTTTATTTGACTTTTAAAAAAATTTTTGATATAATATATATAGAAAAGCGAAAGAGAATAAATTTGAGTAGTGAGTATAAAGCCATATTAGATATGCCGCAATGTACAAACTATTATCAATGCGTCCTGTACAAACGCGATAATGGAGCGGCAGAGATTAGCGTGATGGTGTAAGTGGTAGCACGCTGCCCAGATGGGGCGGGAGTGGGGTTCGAGTCCTACAATATCGTGTCCAAAAAGAAAATCTCTTAAAAATATCGAGTATGAAAAAGCGATGAAAACAAATTTGAGTAGTGAGTAAATTTGTTTCTATGGTTATTAAAGGTTAGTCCACGTTACGGCTGCTGGTATGAGTGCGCAATCTAATCCAGCCATCGCTCCTATAGGTGAAAGTCCTATGGCTCAAATTCATATAGTGATATAGTTTAAGTGGTCAAAATATCTGCCTGTCACGCAGACGTTTCGGGTTCGAGTCCCGATATCACTGCCATTATGCCCGTGTAGCTCAGTTGGTAGAGCGCCAGCCCGTTAAGTTGGTTGTCCTAGGTTCGAGCCCTAGCGCGGGCGCCAAAGTCGAGGTTTTGCGAAGTTCCCCGCCGACTTTAAACCTAAATCGCAACCTGTGAGTGGTGGTTACAACTCTCCGAAGCGCGGGACGGAATGGCGCGTACAGTGGGGTGACAGTCTCCCAAGTCCCCACATTTTTTTTAATAAATGGGGCTATAGCTTAGTTGGGAAAGCGCGTGCCCTGCAAGCACGAGAGTGTGGGTTCGACTCCCACTGGTTCCACCATTTATTACTCATTAGTTAAGCCGTATAGGGGTAGCTTCCTTAGTCGTAATTGTCAACGGTGTTGAGGTGTGACACGACCACCAACTTCACTTGATGAGTAATTTTATGCGCGGTTAGCTCAATCGGTAGAGCATCTGGTTTACATCCAGAAGGTTACTGGTTCAAGTCCAGTACGGCGTACCATATATGCGGGTGTGGCGGAATTGGCAGACGCCTTGGACTTAAAATCCAATGATTGCAAAACCGTACCGGTTCAAGTCCGGTCACCCGCACCAAAAGATTGCTCTTATTGCTGAATTTTTTAGACACTGAAATCAAAAAAGAGAGCAAAAGCTAGACAAATGTGAGCTAGCAAGGCTTCTCCATTCCTAACCTTAGTTTCGTAACTCTGCGGGAGGCGAAACCCAAGAATGGAAACTTCTCATTCCTTTAAAATTGGAGTAATATTTAAATGAAGTATCTTATAGTTATTGATATGCAAAATGATTTTATTAATGGCTCTCTTGGAACAAAAGAGGCTGAAAGAATTATTTATCATGTTAACAATAAAATTGATAAAAGATTTGCAGAAAATTATAAAATAATCTTCACTAGAGATACTCACGAAGATGACTATCTTAAAACTCGTGAAGGAAAACATCTTCCGATTCTTCATTGCATAGAGAATACTAAAGGGTGGCAAATTCCACTAGAAATTGATATTCCTACTTGTAAGCATATTGATAAAAATACTTTTGGATTCTCTAACTGGAATAATTCTTTAAATGAAAATGGAATGGAAGGAATTCCAACTGATATTTTAAAAGATGCAGAAGAAATTGAAATTATTGGATTATGTACTGATATTTGTGTAATATCTAATGCTCTTATACTAAGATCATTATATGATTGTGAAATTTATGTAGATGCATCTTGTTGCGCAGGAACAACTCCTGAATTACATAAAGCCGCACTTGATGTTATGAAGAGTTGTCAAATAAATATTATTGGAGAATAATAGTGTTGTAGACAAGTAGTAGTGAGGTAATAGCTATGAGCATATGCAATAGATGTGTAACAGATAAATCTTTATGTGAGCAATGTTGTGACAATCCTAAGTATGCAAATATTCCACGACAATCTCAATTTTCTGCATATATTCCTACTTGTCCTTTTGGAGCAGAAGCTTGTATTCTTGATCCTGCATATATTAAGTACAGTGATCCTGAGTGGTATCAAGAATTATATGGAGATATATCTCCACAAGAAGCACTTCAAAGTGAAGAGAATTATTGTCTTGATTATTATGCAAAGCATAAAGATGATAAATATGCTTGGTGTCCTCATTATGATGATGAAGATAAATGAAATTTGAGGTAAAGATATGAGTGTAATAGTTAAAACTATGAAAATGCCAAAATGTTGTAGAGATTGTATTTTTTGTGAGCATATCAATTTCTGGATTTGTATTGAAATGTCACATCCTTGTCAAGATGATATGTATGAAACTCGTCCAGATTGGTGTCCACTTGAAGAAGTCAAAGACAAATAATAATATAGAAGAGTACTCAAGAGGATTAAGAGTCTAGTCCTGAAAACTAGTAGGCGAGACCTCTCGTGCGTGGGTTCGAATCCCACCTCTTCTGCCATATATATCCCTCCCTAGCGTGCTAAAGTAGACACATCAGACTGTAAATCTGAATCCTTCGGGACCGAGTGGGTGCGATTCCCTCGGGAGGGACCAAAGTCGAATTTGCTCATATACCCGCGACTTTAAACCTAAATGAGAGGGTTCTGTGAGGCTAGCAGAACCAGAGAGGAGACGTGACCTCTCTATAATAAAAACATCCATATGCTTCTGTAGCTCAACTGGTAGAGCGTAGGTCTGAAGAACCTAGCGTAGTTGGTTCGACTCCAACCGGAAGCACCATATATTTGGGCTCGTAATGGGTTTCGATCGGGTAAAGAAAGTAATAATATACGCAGGTAGATACCGCCTTAAGGTCAATCTAAAAAATAAACGACAATACTATCGTTATGATTCATCCTGCTTTTGCAAATATGCTCTCTGAGAGGGCTGCTGCCTGAGCGCAATAAAGGAACCAAAACAATACACGCGCAGTAAGTAAGTATTTGAGGTCGAAGAAAACTGCATAAGTTGAGTAACTTATAATACTCTGGTGGAGACGGGGAATCATAAGTGTTCTTATTATTGATAAAATTTTGTCTATTAACATAATCAATAATTATTTTGTAAATAGACTAGTGCGTAAGTATTATATTATGTGAGTATTTATTCGGGACGCGAGTTCGACTCTCGCCGAGTCCACCATATGCGCCAGTAGCTCAGATGGTAGAGCACTTGACTTTTAATCAAGTGGTCCGGAGTCCGAATCTCCGCTGGCGCACCATATGTGAGAGTAGCGCAGTTGGTAGCGCACTCGGCTGATAACCGAGCGGTCGAAAGTTCGAGTCTTTCCTTTCACACCATTTAGCTAGCATCATTTAGTACTAGCATAAAAATACATAAATACTGGAGCATTTATGTATATTTAGGAGGGTTTTAAAATGACTCCAGCTGAAAAAATGGAATTCCAAGTAATGAAAGATGCTATAGCTGACTATGGCAGACAATTACAGGTTTTAAAGGCAACAGTTAATGACCTATGCACAAGACTAGAGGGTTATGTACCTACTCACACTGTAGGTTCTAACTTTACTGAAACTGAAAAAGTTGAATTTACTATTATGAAGGACGCGATTCAAAACTATGGTGAAAGAATTGCGGCTCTTGAAAGCAAATAAAAACTTTAAATTCTACAAATTTTGTGGCTCCAGATAAAATTTTGTAGAGAATTTGTAACTACGCCTATAATTTAGGAGTAGTTACTTATTTGGGCAAGTAGCTTAATAGTAGAGCAATCGGTTTATATCCGATTAGATAAAGGTGCAAATCCTTTCTTTCCCACCAATATAGAGGATGTGGTGTAATGGTAGCATACAACATTTGGGATGTTGGGGCGCGGTTCAAATCCGACATCTTCTACCAATTTTATTTAAAAGGAAAATTATTATGACACTATGGGCTTATAAAGGATATGAAAGTACATACTATGGAGAACATGGAATGTATATGCAAGGTATCATTAGTGGTACTGCGAAAGATGCTGCTGACGCCGCAAGTGAAGCAGCATATGATGTAATGGCAAGTTATGCTTGTCTAATGGAAGATCTTGAGGCTGAAGCTGATTATTATGATGAGTCTCTCGAAATTTTAATGGCGGAGCATGCCTGTGGTAAATATTGTAAAATCAAGGATGAAATTACCAAGATGCACTCACTTCAAGATTTAGACAATGAATTAGATACCTTGGGGTATGATGAATTTATTATTAAATATGGAGACAATTAATATACAAAAGTTTATGTAATGGATTTAAAGGAGATATATTAATGAAATTTAAATATCGGATACTGTTCCATTGGGACTCGTTTCGAGCCAAATGTCAGCGATTTCGCAGAGGATGGGCAGTTAGAGACACTTGGGATATTAATTTCTGGTTTCGAGAAACAATGCAACCGATGCTTACTTATTATCTTGAACATATACATTCTTATCCGATTTGTATTGAAGATATAAATTTAAGTGATGATGAAAATCTAAAGCTTTGGAAAGACGCTATCAGTAAAATGATAGAACTTCTCGACAAAATGGATCCTGACTTCGACTGGGACGAGTTCGAACATCGCGAAGACCGGTCTAATATAGTAGGACAGCTACAAACTCATCGCGAAGAAGTTAAGAAAGCAAAAGATGAATTCTTTCAACTCTTTTCTAAATACTTTTACAATTTGTGGGATTAAGGAGATAACAAGCGATGATAGAAATACTTGACAAAGGTCCAGAAAATTATACAACAGTCTGTACCGTATGTGGATGTAAGTTCAAATATGATCTTGAAGATACTATGGAGATGGTTGTAGGTCATATTGGTCGAGGAGTATACTGCCCACGGTGTCACGCGTGGATACCTCATGTTGTTCCTTCTACCATACAGTATGACGATGCTAGATGGTACAACCCCGATCCGCACTTTGGTATTCCGGTAGATGGTAGATTTCACGACAATAAAGTTCATTATTCGACTACAGGAGAGCCAATTCCACCTGCAGGCACAACTACGTGTGGTGCATATCCTAGGGAAGCTCTTAAGTCGTCATTGACAGATCGCGAGGAAACAGATGGAGTAGAATGGGCAGACCTTAATGGAGTGCATGAACGATGAATAAAAAATAATGTCAGGAGATACTAATATCAATATGAACGAAAATATAGCTCAATTTATTAGATTTATAATCTTGAAGAAAATGGAAATATATAAAAAAACATACCACGTACTTCCACATTATGTAATATTGTCAAATGACCAAGTATCTTTATTAAGGAGTGATATGTGTGTTTATTTATCTCAAAACTCTATACGAGAGTATGTATTTGGGATGGAAATAATTACTTCTGAACGAATAGTAACATGTGACGATATTGAAATTTTTTAAAGATTAGAGAATAAGTCATAATTAAGATTAAAGGAGAAATTTATGTATAAAAGTTTATATAATGGATTTAAACCATTTTATGAGGGCGGCGATGTCTTCTTCTATGCTGACCCCCATTTTGGCGATCTTGACGCGCAGAAATGGCGCAATGATGGCATAACCGATGCCGAACAGGTCGCGCGCATCAATATGACAGTGGGTAAGCAAGGTACACTTTTTATTCTTGGAGATATAGGTGATCCTACTTGGCTAAGTAAAATTCGTGGAACTATAGTTCTTGTACTTGGAAATCACGATAAAGGCGCCAGTACTTATTATGAATATACTTATCCTGAAAACATATTTGAAGGACCAGTATTTATTGGACCAAAGATACTCGTATCACACGAACCCTTTATGGCTCCATTTTACTTAAACCTTCACGGTCATATGCACGGGTTCCCGCAGTTTGATGAACATAGCATTAATCTTTGCGCTGAACTTATAAATTATACACCTATTTCAATGAAAACAATCCGTGCAAGCGGACTATTAGGAGATATTCTTGATATCCACGACTTTAATAAAGAAGTCCATAAAAATTCTAAAAATTTAGAAAATGAAATTAAAGAAATTACAGATTAAAATTTGATTTCTTTTTAAAATTCAGCTATAATATATATACAATAAAGAAAGAAGTAAAACTTCTTTTAGTGGAAACGCGCGCAAGCATCATTTAGGTTTAGAATTAGTTATTGATTTGCTAAATGAATAATTGCTTGGTTGGTTTTAAAATTTACGGGGCGCGCGGTGTAAGTTTTCTAATATACCTAAGGAGATCGTGCCATGGCAAGAACAGATGAAGTTTTAGACTTTATTAGTCGCCGCTTTGCTAATACAAATGCAAATTGGCTCACTGGGAACTGCTATTGGTTTGCACAACTTCTATGTGTACGATTTCCTTACTTGAAAATTTACTATATGCCAATCGAAGGACATTTTGTTGCGGGAACGCCTAGTCGATATTATGATTGGACTGGTTTAAATACAATGGCTGAAAAGCCAATTCTATTTCAAGAGATTCAGCAAACCGATCCTCAATGGGCGGCGCGAATTTTGCGAGATTGTAGAGATTAAAATTTGCAAAATTCTAAAAAATCTGGTATAATATTTATAGAAAGTGAAAGAAAGCTCTTTGGAAATCGAATAAATAAACTATACTGATTAACTCAGTGAAGACTCAAAGCGACTTTGAGGCTGAGAATACATCTAGGCAAACATGACGCGCGAAGTATTAGTAGATGGTTATAAGGATACTTGTAAACACTGCTATAATAATATAGCGATATATTATTAAAAGGGTGGAATTCCCAATATACACGATGTATGTGCTAGCAATTAGGTCAAGGTAAAGGTCGGAAGCGAATGGGTGACGTAATAGAGGCATAATGGAATATATTATGCTGAATCGTAGTAAGGGTTTAGAGTGGCTCTCGGTACCAAACCTACGAAATGCCGCAAGTCATTTGGCAGTGATGCCCACGAAAGTGTGCTATAACATTTGCAAAGGAACCGCCAAGTAGCAGAAAGTGCCAATCCAAAGGAAATTTGAATATATAGATAATCAGATTTTAGTATAATTCTGAATGTCCTGTGAAAGGTATGGGTAGATCCCATTAGAGAAAAAAGATGCAGAATCTGAATACCGTGGAAAACGGTTGAGGTAAAAAGTTTATAGACGACGGTTTATAAGCTCAGATTTATCTCCTCTATAGCCAAATATACAATTTAATTGTGTGAGTAAGACGAAGGTCTAGTTATTTATAGTTTATTTATTTGGTCTTCAAAGACTTTTATATCGCGCGGTGGTGCAACGGTAGCACGCTGGTCTCATTATCCAGAGTTCCGAGTTCGATTCTCGGCTGCGCAACCAAGGCGTGGTAAAAGCCTTTAATTTTACTATACTATCAATAAAAATGGTATCAAGTAGCGCGCTTGATGTCAAACAATGGCGTGGAAGGTTAATCCACCGGCAGGTCGTCACGGAGTGCCGTAATATGACCCATAGCTGAAGCCTGTAGCACGGGATGATAAAAGTGAGTAGAATAAGATTAGACTCAGTGTACTCATGATGGTTGTTGTTTTGATAGTATTTATATGGGATGACGGCTCTGGGAGTCGCGGTTGGTAAGCAAGGTGTAATTCCCCGACCAACAGGTTCGAATCTTGCTGGTGTAATACTAAAACCAACCATCAAATAGTCTAACAAATGTTAGACTATTTTTCTTGAAATTTTTATTACAAAAAGGAGTGTATTAAAAATGAAGTATTATTCAGAAATAACTCGGAAGTATTATGACACGGAGTCAGAATGCATCGAAGCAGAGAAAACTCACAATGCTGCGCTCGAAGAAGCTAAAGCGAAGAAGGATGCGCTTATAGCTGCGCGCAAGGATAGAGCCAAAGAAATCGAGGAAGCTTATGCTGCAGTTCGTGCGGCAGAAAAGAAATATAATAAGCTTCGTACCGATTTCATCAAAGATTATGGCTCATTCCATATGACTTTTACAAGTGATGATGATGACTTTTTCACAGATATTCGCGAGTTTTTCAAGTTCTTTTAATTAAAAGAATTTAAGAGGCAGATTTTATTTCTGCCTCTTTTTGTTTTTATTTTTATAAATCTTTAATCTCCAAAGCTTACTTATTATTACAGGAAACTAACCATAGGAGGACAATTTAATGGATGAGCTTCTTGAAGTTTTGTTAGGTGGTAATACGGATGCTAATTTACAATTAGCTGATCCGACACTTGTAAATTACTACTATGACTTAAAAAATCGTTGTGTTTGGATCGATCATGAAATTGATAATGATACGCTATCTCTTGTTCAACAAATAGTGCGCTGGAACCGTGAAGATAAAGGTCGCGCGCAAGATGAACGCAGACCTATAATTATATTCTTTAATAGTGTAGGTGGAAACTTAGATGTAGCCGAAGTTATCTGTTCAATTATTAACCTTTCACAAACACCTATATATGGTATAGCCCTGGGATTAGTAGCTTCTGCGGCGAGTTTAATATTTTTGAGCTGTCATAAACGCTATGCTCTTCCCAACGCATATTTCCTTGTACATCGTGGTTCTTGCTCAAGTGTTAGTGGCAATTTTAACGAAGTTCAAGCTATGATGGCAGATTATCGTGCACAAGTTGAAAAAATGGAACAATTTTATATTGAACATACCTTATATAGCGAGGAGGAAGTAAAAGCTAGAATTAATACCGATTGGTATATTCGTGGTGATGAAATTTTGGAAAAAGGTCTCATTACTGAATGGCTAACAGATCTTTCGATTATATTATAAGGGGTGAATAAGATGGATTATACTGGTTATCGTATTATTCATTTTAATGAAGATGAGCTAGCACGTTTTTATAATACAAAAAATATAGATTTAGATTTAAATTTAAATGAGTATATAATTTTAGTTGATGATTATGATGATCCTTTTGATTATTATAGATTTACAAAAGAAGGGCTTATAAAGGTGAAGTATCCACTTTTGGGTAATAGTTTTACTGGTCAAATGAAGCCGCGCAATATGTATCAATACTGTGCGATGGATTTATTAAAACAGACTGATATTCCAATTAAACTTATTACAGGAAAGTTTGGCAGTGGTAAATCTATGATGTGTATTATTGCGGCACTTGAAGCATTACAGAAAAATGAATTTGAAAAGATTATATTTGTGCGCAATAATGTCCAAGTTAAAGATACAGATGCACTTGGCGCCTTGCCTGGAGATATATTTGATAAGACTCTGCCTTATGTAATGCCGATGGCTGATCATTGTGGCGGCGTTGAAGGCATAAAAATTTTAATTGAACAAAATCAGTTAGAAGTAATTCCATTAGCTTATTTGCGCGGGCGCAGTATACGCAATGCAATTATTTATTCAATGGAGTCAGAAAATTTAACTAAAGAACATATTCAATTAATAATGGGGCGCATTGATAGCGGATCACAACTTTGGCTTGATGGAGATTTTAAACAGAGAGATAGGACTAGCTTTGAGAAATCGCGCGGGTTGGAAGTTATGATTGAGAGATTAAAAGGTGAAGAGGCATTTGGATATGTTGATTTGCCGAAATCGGAAAGGTCTAAAGTAGCGGCTTTAGCGGATAGATTAGATTAGAAGGAGATGAGGGAAAATGATTAATTATATGGATCGTGATTCTGTTATAAAGCATCCTTATCTTGTTTATAATTCTAATCAAGATATGATTGATAAAGTTGAAAAAAATATAACTAATGGTTTAATTTTAAGTGGGTTGCATGACAAAGAAAATAAGACAATATCTATTTTACAAGCTCAAATTAATACTGAACGAGAAAAAGAAAAGTCTTTTGTTGAGGCAATAGATAATTTTTTTAAAAAAAATAATTTATTTGAAGATAATAAATTATTAGAAGACTATCAAATAGGTAAATATTCACAAATGATGACATTATTTGATGCATTTTCACAAGGTATCGTAACAGGACAAGAAGATTTAAAACAAGCATTAGATAAAATTAACGAATTTTATGCAGCATTTAATTATAATCAGATGGAAATATATATAAGAGACTGTTTTGGTGATGAGAAACAAAAAGAGCAAATTTTACAAGGAAATACTGAACAAGCTTTTAATACTATAACTAAATATTTACAAGATAAATTTAACGACGATAAACGCAAAAATTTAATGGAAGATTCAATTACTGCCTTAAAATCTCAATTTTATGGTAAAGAAATGCATTTACCAAAAGACGCAGCAATAACTACAAAAATAAACCCAAAATACACTAATAAAGCTAAAAATAAAAGTGTTTTTGATCAATTTTTTTCAGATGTATTAGGAATGTTAAGGGGATTACCTACGGAAATTATGGTTGGACGCGGACGTTCAACAGGAACTACAACAAAAAAAGGACTCAATCCTGATACAGATGCTGTTGTTATTTTCAATGCAGATTTACAAATACAATTACCTGAAATAAAACAATTAACTATAGCAAAAACTTATGAAAAGTTAAGAGAAGTAGAAAATCAATTAGGAACAGATTTATATATTTTGCATTCTTCAGTAAAAGCAGGTTCTGGTGATACTGTAAAAATAAAAGGTGAAGCTAGCTTCTCAGCACGTTTTGAAGAAATTAAAGACATACTACATGAATTAAAAATTACTAATGCTACAGATTTTCTTTTCTTATTTGCAAATACTATTCCAGGTATGGCCGCAGAAAATAGGTGGCAAGATGTAAAAAAAACTTTATTACAATTATCTACAATTTATATGTTTGATGATATTCTGCCTACAGTTACAAAAGAAATTACACAAGAAACTTATAATACTAAAAAAATAAATTTTTATGACATTCAAGGTAAAATTTTAGTTGCTAGTGACATTTTTCAAGCAATGTTAAATTCAATTACAAAAGAAAAAGCAAAACAAATAGTAAATATTGGTGGTCCCAAAAGAAGTAACGTTAACTATAAACAAGAAGTAGCTAATATTACTGATGTAACTTCTCGATGGGATAAAGTTTATAAGTTAGGAATGAGCAAAACAATGTTAAATAAGTTTGACTTAAATGTTAAAAATTTAACCGACTTATTATTATCTTTTTAAGATTTGAATTTTCCTAAAAATATGTTATAATTATAAAAGAAAGGAGAAAATAACCCTATTTTCTCCTATTTCTCTTTTTTAAGACATTAATCAAACAAAATTAATTTGAATTTTTCTTATATTTATGATATAATATATATAGTAAAAAAGAAAAGAAAGGAATGATAAAAATGTCAAGAGAGTTATTTGAAGAACAGCGCACTGATTTGATTGAGATAGTTAACAATATGATGCACAATTATGATTTCGCTACTGCTATTATCAAAAACGAAAAGACTGAACTTAATGGCTATCGTGATAGTTTTAATATATGGTGTTCTACACACTATCTTGATTTTAACAAAATTGGTATCGCACAGATATGTTCTGGCTGTACTAAAATTTGTGTCATTCCTATAGATTTGGACTATGTAATTAAAGTAGATATTGATTTAAGCCAAATAGAAACTTACAATAGTGCGGTTAGAGCTTATAATTATTGCGCGCGTGAGTATGCAAATTATGTCTGCGCAGTTGATAATCATATTGAAAAATTTTTTGCAGAAACTTATGAACTCTGTACAGTCGACGGCTTTCATTTCTTCGCGCAGGAAAAGTGCGCTTGCAACGAAGGAGATGTTGAAGAAGCCCTGTATGAGAGTGTATCCAATTCTTTTGATGACAGTTGTATAAATGAGGACACTACTAATTATAGTGAAGAAGATTTAGAGGATCTGCGTAATAGTTATATTTGGGATCAGATTGGAGACCTTTATGATGAAGAACGCTTCCATTGTCTTTTTAATGGTGATGATCGTATAGATGATCTCGAACATTTTATTGAAATGCGCAGTATTGATGATTTACATAATGGAAACTTCGGAAGAACTGAAAGAGGTTTTGTTATAATTGATTTCAGTGGATACAGTCGCGTATGGGATAATTAAATAAATGGAGGTACTGAATGAAAAATTTCAGCGCAACCCAAAGAATTATTACTATTACTTTTATTATTTTGTTACTATGCTTTATAGTTAGTATTGTTGCTGTTATGCGACTCGCGCAAGATGTAGAAGAAGTAGTAAGTGATACTGATACGATAGAGTATATGATTGAAATTAAGTGTGAATTATTAGATTATGAAACTGAATTTCAGTCCTATGATCAAATTAAACCTATATTGGATAGGTCTGGCTTACAGAGCGCGCCAGCCTCTCCTGAAATGGAGACTAAGGACATTGCGGTAATGATTGTGCCGCATACTACCGCGCTTGAGACAACAGCAAAACCTATTCAAGTAAAAAAGGCTCCCGCTCCAAGTACGACAGCTTCAGAGCCAGTTAGTACGACTATTAACGGGCAAGAATATTCATATATTGGAAAAATGAAGATTACTGGCTATACGCATGAAGAAGGATTTAAATATGGTCAAGTCACTGCTTCTGGTATAGGATGCCGCGAAGGAATATGCGCCCTCAATAATACTCGGCGCAAGGAGTTAGGAATTAAGTATGGAGATTCTATTTACATAAAAGGTCTTGGAACGTATCAGGTTTATGACTGTGGATGTTCATATAATACAGTTGATATTTGGTTTTGGACTAATAAAGAAGCGTATGCCATTACTGGATATTATGAGGTTTATATTGTAAAATAAAAGCCCTTTAAATAGGGCTTTTTTGATTTTTTCATAAATTTATGATATAATTATTATAGAAAAAAAGAAAAGAAAAGGAAAACAAAAAAATGAATGTTTATGCTGTAATGTATTATCAACAGTCTATTGGAATATGGCAACTTGGTGGTATATATCAGAATGAAAAGCCAGCAAAAGCTGAAGCTCATCAGTATCATATGATATGGGGCAGCGGCAGTGCCTATGTAATAACTAGAACATTACAGTAAACAGGAGTATAATATGCGAATTTGGGTAGTTGTTGAACATTTACCGCATACTCCAAAAGAAGGTTTTGAAGAAGCGGCTTGTGCGCTTTTCCTTTCAAAAGAAACGGCAGAAGAAGTCGCAAATGCATATAATAAATTATATGCTCCAAATGTTTTTACAGCAGAGCCTGCTGAGGTGTATTAATAATCGCGGTTTACGAGAATATTTTTCTAAAATTATGGTATAATGAGTATAGAAAAGAGAAAAGAGGTGTTAATAATGAAAGATGTTTTAATAAGAGTTAATGAACATTTTTGTGAGGCTTGCGAATATTTCCCCTCAAACAATATTGTAGGTATTTTTCTTCAAGGTAGCCAAAACTATGGATTGGACACCATATACTCTGACGTCGATACTAAACTTATTGTAACACCCACTCTTCAAGATTTAGTAATGAATAAGCCAGCCGTGAGCACAACTCATATTCGTGAAAATGAAGAACATATTGACTTTAAAGATATTCGATTAATGTTCCAAACTTTTCGCAAGCAAAACCTTAATTTCT
>Ga0247611_10001664_pt1 | contig 39018 bp, 62 predicted proteins | sample 177DNAGHGhighgp2_FD_192422 | JGI IMG/M metagenome (GOLD analysis project Ga0247611, IMG submission 192422) | Sheep rumen microbial communities from Palmerston North, Manawatu-Wanganui, New Zealand - 1770 DNA GHGhigh gp2 | ecosystem: Host-associated > Mammals > Digestive system > Stomach > Rumen... | reverse complement strand
GTCCCCACCAAGGGCTACCCATCAGGGACCCGGGGGAGGGTACTTCAAAAATTTTTCCCACCACTCCGCGATGTATCGCCGATATTCCGCCGTGTCTCTTTCGGTTTCCTTCAACCGTCGGAGACATTCCTCCTTCGGCGTGTCTATCAGGATTTCACGCGCTCCGAGACTGCGCGTTAATCGCTCACGTTCGGAGATAAGCGCGTAGCCTCCCACGATATAAGCGTTTAACCAGTTCCCGTTGCGTACCCTCACGGAATCAATGAGGCAATCGCGAACCATGAACGCGGCAGACGTTAAGCGCTTGGGCTTGGTGTATCTCGGTTGTCCGCTGATACATTGCCAAATACTGTCCATGTCTACGATTAAGTCGCCCGGGTTTGCGTTCTCTTGCACCCACGTTGTCTTCCCGCTTAACGGAGAACCATACACGATAAATACTTGTTTGACTTTTGTCAAGCCTAATCTGTCATGTATCTTATTGTGACAACGATGATGAACCAGCGCAATATTTTCCGGATTCAAAGAGATTTCGGCGCGTTCGTAGTTCTCCTCGGTGAGTTCCGTTTTATGATGTCCGATACAATCGTATTTGTGTGTTATGGGTTTCCCACAACATTCGCAAATCAACTCACCGTCGGCGTTAAGCCGTTCAAGCCGTAAGACGTGAACGAGCTTAATCCATTTATCAGACTTATAAAAATCACTAAGCATGATTGATTATCCTATGCGCTTATATGCGTAAACGCTCCAATAACTTCCCGCCGTCTCTACGTCAGCCATCTGTGCTCTGAAACAATAATCCCATGTTCCGTAGCCCATGCGCTCAGTCATTTCAACAGACGTATATTTTGTATTTGTAAACACAAAAGTATTAACCGGAAGGCGTGACGCGCTTTCGATAGCCGCGTCGATGTATGCGCGTAAATCGGCTAACTGTGTATCAAAGCTTTGTTTGAGCGCATAACCTGCCGCCGCTGACAGCGCTTTGCCGTCTTGGTTTCCTGACGGCGCATTGAAGTTATTAACGAGCATACAATGCCCGAACATTTCGGCGGTACCAAGTCCATAAGTTCCGAGGCTTGTTTGGTGATTCTTGGGTGCTCCGGTTGCGCTTGTCAAGAACTTTGCGTCGGCTTGGGCTTTGCTGTACGTTTCGCCTCTGCTGTATGTTTCATTTTTGGCATACGTTTCCGACTTGCTGTAAACGTCCGACTTCCTCGGAACCTCTACTTTGCTTTTGCTTTCGGCAATGCCATAAACTTTTTCATCAGCCAATATGCTCACCCCTTACCATTCGTTGTTGAACATTCCGGAACTTTTCGCAAGAAGCTCGGACGCCTTCAAGCGGTTTTTTATTGCTTCGTCTTCGTCGTTCATAACGTTCGACCAAAACTGTTTTATATCGGCTATTGTCGCAATGGTTGCGGCTGTCGGTGCTATTGGCGTTACTACGTTAGCGTTTAAATATTCGATATATTCCTGCACGTCTTTGTTTTTCAACAGCTTGTGCGAATGTCCTAACGCAGTAGCCGGAGAATATCCGGCGGCGATAGCGGCTTGCATAGCGTTCCCGATATGCTTACCGCAGTAGTTCTCGGCAAATGCTTTTTGCTTGTCGCTAAGCTTTCTCACTTGCCATCACTTCCCGGCGCCTTTACGGCATTGCTCACGAAATCGCGCAACACCTCCGTGTTGTTATTCACGGCGGTTGTTAGCTTGCTGATTTCCTCCCAGTGCCTGTCTTCTCGTTCGTCCGACTGTCTGTCCTTCTCTATCTGCTTGTCGTAGCAGTATTTTATGAAGTAGGCGGAAATCAAAAAAGAGGCAATCGGAAAGCCTACCGTGCTTATTATCGACGTTAAATTCTCCATAACCTACACCCCTTTCGTTTTGTTTGCTATCTTTTCCGCACTCTCATTCAGCGGCACCCCTACGCCTTTGCATATCATGCAAGCGCAATCGCATGAAATCCATACTACTTTGCACTTGTTGCAAGTCCACGTCGGGCGCGGCTTGTTCTTCTTAGATTTTTTCATATTTATCTATCGCGGAGCGCTTAAGGCGCTCCGCTCATTGTTATCTCGGGTAATTCCGTCCAAGCGTAAACTTGTATAATTTTCTTAACGTTCCACTGTCCCGCCTCAAAGGGTAGAACATAATAATACGGCTTTCCCCATTCGCCGTCTATCTCCATGTCAGCCATGACAACGAGATAAACGCCATCTTTTTCAGGCGGGTTGTCCGTATATATAAAATTAATCACTTTCAAGCCCTCCAGCCGAGAAAAGCGTCGCAAATCTGCCTAAGATTGCGCCCCTGCGTTTCCGGATACCATTTCCCGCCGACATAACCGCCGCCGCCGATGTAAACATCACTTACAAGCGATTGAGCCGCGTCAATGTGCTGTCCTTCCGGCGTTCGATGTCTGCAAACGCATAAAATGGCAAGCTTTCCGGCAGTAGCGCAATTATTCACAAGCCTTTCAAGCGCCAATCTTTGCCCGTCGGGAATCGGCGCGTTATCGTACTTAAATTCAAAAAATACAACGTGGGTGTCGTGATATTCGATTACTCCGTCTATATCCGTCGGCGTGATATTGCCGTACCTCATGCCGGAAAAATCAATTATACGTCTTGCAAATTCCTCATTTTGTATCTTGCCCCTGTTTTCGTCCGTGTAATTCATTGTCATCTCTCCCGTAAGGTAAAAAGGTATCACAACCGTTATATATTGTAATACCTTTTACCCCTATTTAATTATAACATATTTAACCCGATTTGTCAAGGGTTTTCGCCTATTTTTTTAAAAATTTATCGTGTTTCGGGCGTGTATCTCACCCCATCGGAAGAAATCCCGCCGTCGGCTCTTTCCATGAGCGCTCGCCAGCGCTTGTGTCCGTCCCTACCGCAACAAGGGCATTTCGCCATAAAGCCGCACTTTCTGAAACCTTCCCCAACCATTTCAAAGCCGTCAATTTTATATTCGTCGGTTTTGAAGATACAACCACAAGCCCTGCACTCAAGGACCCGCGCCCCTTCGTCGTAACGCTGAACCCCTTCTACAAGTATTTTCATCATAACGCGAACCTCCCTTGTTCGTTTCCGTCAAGCTCTGCAATGCGTTCGTGCAATATTATTATTTGTTGCGCGTATTTTTGGGCGTGTTCCGGCGTGTCCGCATAACAGCCAATAAGGAACCTCAAAAAATCCGGGTTATGTGTGTAATCGTTTATTTTATTGGCAAAGATGTCAATATCTATATCGTACAAAATAAACGGCTCGCCATTTGCGCCGAACATTCCGAACCGCATGCACTGCGCCAATACTACCCACATCACCGTCGCCAAATCCACGCCGTTCTGCTCCGCCATTATTTCAAATTTTGCCCGTGTTCGGTTTACGGTACCGTCGCCGATTTTATCGCGCAGGCGCTTGTCCGGGACATACTCCGCCAGCCAATCATCGAAAGAGACAGGCACCGGCACCGCATACCAATCCACACAGCCGCAAAGCTCTTTGAATCGTTCTATCGTCATAACGCGAACCTCTCCCTGTCGCTGTCCAACTCTGATAATTTTTTAACAACTATCAAAGCGCCCTTTGTTTCGCCGCATTCCGTTAAGTCCTCCAAGAGGGTTTCAAGAAACGCCCGGCTGTATGTATACCGCTCGAAATCTTCCGCCCATATCTCCGGAGGATTGAAAACGGTTTCCTTGTCGGGTGCTAAAAGCTTAAGCGTCAAGCACAAATAAGTATATGTTTTACTTTTTGAAAAAATCGTCATATAGTGAAAGCTTTTGCTTTGCCGTTTTCTTAGAGCCTTATCCGGAACATATTCCGCATATTTTTGATACATCTCAAACAGATACCGGAGCGTCGGCTCGCTTGCCGTGTATGTCATGAAGTTGATTCCCTCCACCATGAACAACGTATAACAGCCGCCGAAATGATTGTCCCCGATACTTTCAAACTTTACAATATCGTTTTCAGTCAAGGCGCTCTCCCTCTATCCGCTTCAACTGCCTTTCTAACTTGCTTTCTAACGTCACATCAAACAGCTTTAGCCAGTATTCGTTCATAATGCTACTAAATTGAAGAAGCATAACAAAAACGTCCACCATCTCTTCAACCATGTTCGCGGAGAAGTCCGGAGCGTCTTTCATGCGCCTTGTTTTTTCAACTGCTTGAATCAGTTCGGCACACTCTTCGACGAGTATATCTTTCTGAGCTTCTGCGCCGTAATGCTCCATAATTTTCGCAGCCATTCCGTAAATTTTCGCCGTCATTATCTCACTCCGTTTTTATGTCATGTGTCAGCCAGTCCCCATTGAGTTCAAAGAATTCAATTTCCATCTTTCGGAACTTGCCCTCTCTGTCTATCTCCGTACCGCACCCGATACAGTAAAACCGATTCAAAGCGATTTCACTTAAATCCGCGTTACAATGCGGACAGATTGAAAGCAGTTTTTCAGTTTTGTATAAATATCCTTGAAGGTTATACTGCCCCTCTATGCGCTTGTATGAAGGTAATAAAGCCGCCATATATCATCGCCCCCACTTCAAACCGAAATCCGTGCGCTTGATTTTGCACACCGGCTCGTCGTTCAGCCAAAAGACAAGCCCCTCGTCGTTTACCCTTGTCAGCCAGTCACGGACGCCCTCGAAAGTCCTTTCAACGTCTACGAACTGCGTTCCGTGACGCCAAAGGGTATCGCCGTCAAGCTTGTAAGGATTGCCCTGAAAATGCACCCCCACCGCCTCATAGGTTCCGGAGGCTATCGGCGCCAGCCCCTGTTTCCGCGCTAAGTTATCCCGCGCCGCTATAAACCACTTGTCCGCCGGGTTGTCTTTATCGCACTTGACCCAGCAGGGGAAGTGTCCTGTAACAGGGTCGGGGAAAGGCTGACAGGGAATAGCACCTTCCGGGATTCGTTTCCCGGCTCTTGCGTCGTAGCGCTTATACAACACCCCATCAAAGACAGCACAGCACGCGCCGTCGTATTTGATTGTGGCGAACCCGTGCGCGAAAGCCTCTTCACAGCCGGGCGTGATGTTCGGAAGGACTTCAACAATTTTATGCCCCTCGAAACGTCTTTCAAAAAGTGTCGGTATTTTTCTCATGCTTCAACGCCTCCTCATTTGTTGCTTTCATACCGCTAACCGGGAATATATCCGGATTAAGTCTGTAAATTCCTCCCCTTCCTTTTCTGATGATGAAAGGCGGGTCGCAAGTCTGTAATTTGTTCATGCACTTATTTACTGACAGAAACGACGCCCCAATAGCTTCTGCTATTTCGTTGTATGTTGCATGAATATAATTATCCTCTCCCGCGTTCTGTATCAGCCAAAGGAATATCCGAACTTGTTGACTTTTATCAAAAGCACTTTCAAGAGATTCCGCGAACTTGCCCTTATATGCCTTAAAAGTTTTCTTCATCTGCAAATCTCCTTACCAGTCCACCGTATCGTCTTCACATACGTCTCCGCCCTCGATTTCTCCGAGTTGTTCGCCGTTGTAGATTGCTTTAGCGCGTTGCACCGTTTTCCAATCTCCTAAGCCAAAGTAATTCGGATTTAGCTGATAATATCCGGGCTGTATTCTCTTAATAATGCCCATTTTTGTAAACTTGACTACATTCCGCTCGATTGTCTGCACCGTGACGTTTATCCGTTTAGCGATGTCCTTCTTATATTTCCCGTTGATGGAGAACATCTGTCCGCCGTCTTCGCCGTTTGCGCGACTCGCTAACAACAAGAACGACAAGAGAACTTTCACTTCCGAATCAAATCCGGCATTGATTAAGTTATCAAGATAAAACCTTGCGTGTTTAGGCTCTTTAATTTTGTTTCCCTGTGTCATTTAGACAACCCCTTTCACGTTTTCGCGTTCTTTGCTTCTGATATAATTATAACACGCTTTCGGGATTCTGTCAAGTGATTTCATAAAATTTCACATAATTTTCATTTTACGCACGTCAACCCAGTCAACGTCGTCAATAACACCGACGCCGCGCCCTCCCGGGCGCGAGCGGAGGTTGTCGGGCAAAGTCCAGAAAAGTCAACCAAACGGAAAACCTTCTTTTTTCTCTTTGGCTGTCCTTCCGCAATCTCAAAGCGCTTTAATGCTTTAAAACTTTTATGTATACCTCGCCTTTATCAATATAACATACTTTTCTTTACTTTAATTTTTGATAAGCTCTTTTACAAATTTTATTAGCGTGATAATCTTTTTTTATTAGCGCAAAAACCCTAAACCCTACGCAGTTACAGCGTTTTTTCAATTTTTAACCCTCGCTTTTTCTCGCGTGCGCGTGCGCGTATATATAATATTATATATATATAATAATCAGTTTATTTCTTATTTTTTTACGTCGATTAAACGTCTATTGACTTTTATGGACGTTTACTGGCTTTTATTGACTTTGATTATAACCCCCCTGCCCCTAAGGGGGCAGGGGGTATTATGTACTGGTGATTAAACATCAATAAACGTCTATGGACTTTGCTTATATATTATATATATATATTATAGGGGCATCACGTTCCGTCATAAATGTCAATCGGATTTTGTGACGCCCAAAAATTTACAGCCGCACTCACCGCAGAACGGCGTTATTTTGTTCGGCTTGTATTTCTTGCCGCAGTTCGTGCAGTGGAGTTTCCCGCTTTTGGCTTCTTCCAAATACGCATATTTGGGTCGCTCTTTGCAGATGGATTTCAATGCGTATTGAAGCGCCGCCGCGTTTCCGATATTGCCCTGCATGAGTTCCGCCGCTATCATTTCGGCGATAATGTTCTTAATTCCATTTTTATCCATTGTTTTCTCCTTCAAGCTCCAGCCATTTATTGAGATACCAAACGGCTTTTTTTATGTCCTCGGCTCCGTTTTTGTGCTTGTGTCTCCAAATGTATTTGAATGCGTTGCAAATGCAGAAGTCCTGCACCGCGTCCACACCCTGCGTCGCTTTCATTGCGTCAATGCACTCAATGCCGTTTGTTTTGTAGTGCGACGGGTGGTTCACGCTGTTAGGCTCCGCCACGCTCGGTTCCGCTTTCGATTCTGCTATCTTTCCCATGTTCTGCTCAATAGCTTCGATAGCTACTTTCAGCGCTTCGATATACTCTTTGCAGATTTCGGCATTTTCTGCGTAAAAGATTGTAAAGCTCTTTCTGCCGTCGGTTATTCTCGTTAAATCATAAATCAGCTCTAATAAGCAAGTTTTGACACTTTCATTTGTCATCTTTATCAACCCTTTTCTCTCGTAATGATTCGCGCCCCACAATTCGGGCAATACTTGGACATCTTCGCGGGACTTTCTCCACAGTGCGAACAGAACGGATAGTAGCCGTCGCAATTGATATCCCAATGTGCGGTGGGTCTCTCTCTGTCGTATTCTTCAATCAGCTTATAAGCCTCTTGAAGCGTCTCCAGCGTTTGCGTATTGCCTAACTGATTAGCGTAAGACGTTATCAAATCGCATAAATGTTCTTTAACTTGGTTGATTGTCATGGGATTAGCTCCTTTCATTTCTTTTTGGTTTCGTTGCTTATTTGCTTATAGCTCCAAAGGTTCAGGATAACCAAAAGCAACCGAAAACAGCCTTTTGAATACTCTTCACGATATGCCGCACCGCACACGCCCACAAGAAGCAGGACGCATGACAGTAAAAGCATAGTCTTGTAAATCTCTTTCAATTCCTCGCACCTCCATAAAGGCGGCTGACGCGCTCGCTACGGCGTCCGCGCCGCCCCCTTATAGTTTTATACCCTCAGCCCCTCAAATGGCTCTAAGGGGCTTTCTCGTCGATTGTGGGACGTCTTAGCGCCTTGCCCTGTTTGTATGCTTCATTAAAACCCATATATCACACCCCCTTCCCTGCTATCGCCGTTAATTGAGGAAGGTGAGCCAAAAAGAAGTCTTTTTTCTGTTTGGCTGTCCTATGTTCGTCGCCCTCAAAGAACGCCGCTTTGAATCTTATACCCACTATTTGAGGCTTTTCGCGCTTGCCCATCGTGCTTTCGTGGATTTCTTCGTATTCGTAGACGTGTATAAAATCCGTCTTGTTCATTTCCTCAATAGCGGGTTTAATCGTCTTCATGAGCAAATTATAATTTCGCCCGTAAGTATTACCCACCTGAAACAGCTCCCGGATTTCGTCGCACGACAGGTGCCATTCGGTGACGCCGTTACGTTTGGACCCGTCCACCGCTAAAAGAAACTCATAGAACCGTTTGGCGTAATACGTCTTGAAAGTCAAGACGGTTGATAACTTAGGCTGGCTGTAATAGGCTTGTAAGTCTATCAGATACGGCTTTAAATCCTCCGAAAGCTTGAAATACAGGCGCCCGTCGGCGTAGCCGATAGACTGAAACCAAGCAACCAATTCCCACTTGTTATCGCCCTTTTTCACTTCGATGTACTTTGCCATCAGGTTCTTGCAAATGCCTTTTATATCGCGGTGAAGGTTCTTGAAGTCTATCCCCATGAACTTTGATAACTCCTTAAGCGTTACCGAATACGCCTTAAAGTCTTTATCTTCCTTGACGATGTTAGACACGGCTATCGAAATGATTTGCGATTCCCTCAGCGTCATGCGCTGATGTCCTGTTATCAGGTTGTTCGCCATCGCGACCCGATATTCTCCATTTAATTTCAGTTCGTTGATGTTCATTTTATCGCCTCCCGGTATCTATATTATAACACATCGTGATAATTAAATCAATGTCGTAATTGTAAACAATAAATAATTTTTCTATGAAGTTCAACACTTTTTTCTGATTTTATCCAGTTAACGGAAAATTTTCAACAGTCATTAAACATTAATTCAACACTTTCGGGGAACCGTTTCAACACTTTTTGCGAAAGCATTCAACATGACGAAAGTCAAATAAAAAAGAGTTTTTTAGAATTTTCAACAGCTTTCAACAAACCTTTCAACTTTTCAACAATCTTTCAACAAAGTTTTCAACTTTTCAACGATTTTCATGTTCTCAACACTTTGTCAACATCGTCAAAAAGTAGTTAAATCATCGTCATTAGGTAGTCAATTCATCGTCAAAAAGTAGTCAATTCATCGTCAAAAAGTAGCAGTAATAACCTCGGAACCGCGTAATTGTTAGCTTTTTAACGTCCCTAAGTATATTGTTTAAAGTAAATATATAAGTATTTTGTTTTAAGTAGCGCGGAGCGCGTTTTTTTCAAAAAAACGAAAAAAATTTTTTGATTCTCAAAGAAGCCAAAGAAAAAAGAGAGACGGACGGATATATCTCTTTTATTTTCCTTCTTAGCAACCCCCGACCCCTTAAGGGGGTCGGGGTGTATATACGTTATAAGATAATTAAGCGACTTAGGCAGAATATACAAACAGAAGCGCCTTCTTTGTGCATTTCGTAGAAATTACGAAAAGTCATAAAAGGCTATTGACATCTATGCCTCGATGTGATATAATATAATCAGAGCAAAGGACAAAAGGCGAAAGCCGAAACGAATGAAAAGAGGTTTACATCATGAGCAATAACAAACTTTTCGACGAATACGCGAACGAGTGCGAGATGTTCTTGCAGAGCGACAACGGCGGGAACGGGATACTCGTAACAGACGGCTGGGGGCATTGGTTTTACTGGAGCGAAAGCGAACTCCCGATAGCCTTAGACGCTGACACCGCAGAGGAAAACGCGGAGAGAATCAGGGCGGCTGTAAATAGCTTTGAACTCTATGACGCGGCGGACTTCGTGAACGAGTGCAACAACTCCGAAACCAATGAGGCTCACGCCGTCAAGGAATATAACGGACTTCTTGACATTGAAGCGCTTGAAGCTTACGAGAACGCAGGACGCACGATAGACACAACCAAATACATAAAAATATAAGGGGGTTCGCTTCATGGCTTTTACTTTTATAGACTTGTTCGCGGGGATTGGCGGGTTCCACTACGGTTTAGCACAATGCGGCGGCAAATGCGTCATGGCTTCGGAGATTGACCCGATAGCGGCGGGGACGTATTTTTGGAACTACGGTATTAAGCCGCTGGGGGACGTGTGCGCGATACAGTCCGCAGATATACCCAATTTCGATGTGTTGTGCGCGGGGTTCCCGTGTCAGCCTTTCAGCAACATCGGACGCAAGCAGGGATTTAACGACGTGCGCGGCTCTATGATTTTCCAAGTGGCGCGGATTCTTAAGGACTGCAAGCCAAAAGCGTTTATATTAGAGAATGTCAAGGGGCTTCTCACGATGGACAACGGGGAAACCATCAAGACAATTTATAAAATACTTAGTGAATGCGGTTACATTGTCGATTATAAAATACTTTCCGCGAATGATTACGGAGTACCGCAGAAACGCAGGCGGCTGTTTATAGTCGGGGTTCGTAAAGACATTAATAAGGCATTTGAGTTTCCCAAGCCTATCGGGTGCGATGTAGAACTGTCCGACATTCTCGGAGGGAAAACAGACAGGCGCTATTCTTTCACGCTTAGGTGCGGGGGTCGTCATTCGGGTTTAAACAATAAACATAATTGGGACTGTTACTTGGTTGACGGTAAAGAGCATTATTTAACAGTAGAGGAATGCTTGCAGTTGCAAGGATTCCCGAAAGATTTCACCCTTTGCGGGGGTGAGGGGCAAAAATATAAACAGCTTGGGAACTCGGTGCCGACGGTGTTTATTTCGGCAATCGGCAAACAGCTTATAAAAATCGGTATAATTTGAAAGGGGCTTACATCATGAAAGATTTAAAAGAACAAGAGCAGGAAAAGTGGGCGGATATTCCCGGATATGTTCAGAGCTTCACGGCTCTCGGAAAGACTTACAGCCGACCCATGTATCGCGTTTCAAACATGGGCAGGGTAATGTCCGATTATGGGCAGGGGTGCAGGGAGATAACGCCGCAGGTGAGCAATTACGGGCAGAAGGTGGTATTCCTCACGGGTAAAGCCTCAAACGGAGAATCGTCCACCGAGATGTTGTCTTTGTTGGTTGCGAGGGCGTTTGTTCCGAACCCTAACGGATACAAGTTTATCAACTTCAAAGACGGGGACCCGCTGAACTGCCGGGCGGACAACATGGAATGGACAGCGCTCACCGATAAACAGCGCAAACACTACGAGCAAGCAACAAAGAAAGTGAACCAATACGGATTAGACGGCAAATATATCAAGACGCATATAAGCGCGATAGAGGCGGCTAAGGACATCGGAGACAATAACGCGGCGAATGCTATCCGCAATTCTTGCAAGACACACCAGCTCGTCGGCGGTTATCAGTGGCGCTATACTAAAAACAATCCGGAAGGCGTGGACATAGAGCCGAAAACAAGGACGATTGTAAAATACATCATGAGGGACAAAGAGACAGGCGCGGAGCTTATGGAATTCCCCGACATTAAGAAAGTGGCGGAATTTCTCGGAAAGCCTTCAAAAATCATTCAGGGTTCTATCTGTCAGTGCTACATGGGCAAGCGTCCCAGCGCTTACGGCTACAAGTGGGAGAGAATTGAAACGGAGGAGGCTTTTCAATGAACTGTCTTAAAAATCCGCGCTTAAAAATGCGCAACCAAATAAAGGCGTTAAACAGGGCGCTGGAGCTTAATATGTCGCATTTAGGGATATTGCTCTACACCGCAAACAAATTTGCGGCGCCGTACTTCTCAAAACCTTTCTGCAAAGAGTTTTGCGAGTGCTATTTCGAGATGATAGACGAATATGCAGACGATAGCGAAAGACGCGACTACTATATCCGCAACGGACTGAAAAGGGCGCCTTGGCTGACGGCGGTAGAGATTCGCCAAATAATCGACAGGATAGCAAGCAAAGCAACGGACCCGCTCGACGTGTCCATCTATAACAATCCCGGCTTTTATATTCAGTTCGTGCGGGATATGCTGTTTATGTTTATCGTGCTCCATGAAAACGCACACGTCGGGCGCATACGCTCCGAAAGACTTATAAACGCGCTTTTGGCGACTGAATATCCCGACCCGCTCGAATGGCTTAAGGGTATCGGGATAGAGTTGCAAACAAACGACGACAGCGCTTTCGCCCTTATTCAGGGGCTTAATAAAACGCCTAAGCCGATAGCAACCGAGCGCGAAATCCTTGACGCTCGCAGGGACTTAGCCGCGTTAAAGGCTTATCAAGATGAAGAGCTGGAGCAGGCGTTTAATAAAGCGTGTCAAGGCGGATTAATAAAGGGGTGATAGCATGAACGCGGATTCTATTTCGTTGATTGTTTTAGCGGGTTTAGCGTTTGTAATTGTGCTTGTGATTATTTGGGCGATTTATCAGGAAGAAAGACACGACGATGGATATTATTTTGAGGACAGCGAGGGAGATAAAGATGAACACGCAGAAAAGCCGAATAAATTGCCGTGATAGACACGTATATGAGAACATCATAAACGCAAACCGCGAATATTACGAGGGTGTTATAGCACAGATGAAGGCAGAGAACGCGGCGGAAATCGCTGACAAGGACGCGGAAATCGAATATTATAAGAACGCGGCGGAGATTGCCACACGCTCCAAATATAGAGCGCTGAACAGCAAAGCCGAAAGGCGCAAGGACTTGATGGCATACGGCGCGGCGGTTATTTTCGTAGTGGTTGCGGTTTGGCTTGGTGTTATGGATCTTCATGAGTTTTCTTTGTGGGCGGGTGGTATTTAATGCGTAAGACGGGCATAAGCTACCACAAATGGACGCCGCAAGATGATAAAATTTTGATATGTATGACGCAATACGGCGCGAGCGCGTCTGTTATTGCCTTCCTGTTGGGAGTAAGTCCGGAGGCGGTAAAGCAACGCCGCCGGACGCTCCGAAATAGGAACCAAGAAAAATAAACAATTAAAGGCACTCGCATTTGTGCAAAACGTAGAAAATCAAAAAGAGTATTGACAAACATGACTAAAAGTGATATAATATAAGTATCGAAAGGGGAAACCCGAAAGGAGGAAACCATGAGAGAGTTTCTAAGAGACTTGCGCAAAGAACGCAAGTTGTCCCAAGATGACATCGCAAAGAGCATGGGGCTAACTCAGTCTTTTTATAGCATGATTGAAACCGGTGAGCGGGTTGAACGCATGGCTATCGAAATGGCTGTGAAGTTCGCGAACGTGCTGGGGATTGATTCGGGGGACTTCATCGAGCGCGAAATGGAATGGGAGCGGGAAAACCTGAAAGAAGGCGAATAACATGGACGCACTGCTTGAGCGTGTGGAGTTTGAGAAGATAAATGGAGAAGAACTCCGGGCGATACTTCTCAAAGCTTCATACGAATGCGAACAAATCGGGTTGAAATCGGAGGCGATAGGCTATCGCATAAAAGCCTCGTTACTTGTAGACGGCAGAAACTACGTCGTACAAACCCGGATATCATACCACACTCTTGACGAGTACATGAACCATAACAACTATTTACTGTGTAACGAACTTCAAGAACGTTTACGCACATGGAAAAAGGAGAACGAAGAAAATGAAACTCTATGAACTTTCAGAAGCTTATCGAAACTTGTTTGACAGCCTTGAAGACAGCGCACTCGACGAGGAACGGACAGAAGAGGAACGCGCAGAATTCGAGGACGCTTGGTTCGCCGGGCTGGTAATGCTTGACGGGCTGTTTGACGAAAAAGCCGCAAGCATTGGCGCATGGGTCAAGGAGCTTGAAGCAGACACAAAGGAAATGCGGGAGGCGGAGAAGCGTATCGCCGCACGGCGTAAAGCCAAAGAGAACCTCGTTACACGGCTTAAGGCTTATTTACTGGGCGAAATGACGGCAGTGAACCGCGTAAAGATTGAGACTCCGCAAATTCGTATTACTCTACGGAACAACGCGGAAACGGCTCAATTTAGCGACGAAAAAGCTTTCGTCAAATGGGCGGAGCAGAACTGCGACGACTTCCTGAGATACGCAGAACCCGAAATAAATAAGACAGCCGTAAAAGAATACTTAAAGCAGGGCGGCGAAATCGAGGGCGTGACGCTTGGGCGCACTCAATCGGTTTTGATTAAGTGAGGCAAGCACGATGGCTCTTAAGTATATAAAGACAGTCGCCGGGGTGGGCGTCCCCGGTGACAGTCCACACGAAATATATACAGATGATTTATTTAAGCGGGACGGCGTAATGCTCCACAGATACACCGACGGCGGCGGCTCCGAACGCTCCGCAATCTTTCGGGACGGCGTGGAAGTTTATAACGTAGACAGGAGCAGGGAGCAAGAAATGATATACTCTTACCGCCGTCAACTGTATCTATACAAATTCGGCGCCAAAAATACATTTATGTAAAGGAGATATAAAAATATGGGACTTCCGGTTTTAATCGTGGGAGAAAGCGGGAGCGGCAAATCTACCTCGCTTCGTAACTTCGACCCCTCCGAAATAGGGGTGTTCAATGTAGCGTCTAAGCCTCTCCCGTTTCGGAAAAAACTGCCGTTGATGAACGGTGCAAGCTATGAGGCGATAGCAAAGTCGCTTAGTTCGCCGAAACTTAACAAGTACGTAATAGACGATTCGCAATATCTGTTATGTTTCGAGCTTTTCCGCACGGTGAACGATGTAGGCTATCAGAAATTTACTAACATGGCTTTAAATTTTTATAATCTTATTCAGTTCATCATTTACAAAACTCCGCCTAACGTTATAGTTTACTTTCTGCACCATGCAGAAACAACCGCAGACGGCAAGGTGAAAGCCAAAACAATCGGCAAGATGTTGGACGAAAAGCTGACAGTGGAGGGACTTTTTTCAATAGTTTTGTTCTGTCAGAATGACGGCATAACACACAAATTTATAACCCAGTCAGACGGGAAGACAACGGCGAAATCGCCTATGGATATGTTTGAACTGGAAATGGACAACGACTTGAAACTCGTGGATACTAAAATCCGCGAATATTACGAACTTTAAGGAGGAAATTGAAAATGATAAAAGGTATGAATGGCTACTCACAGGCACAGGCAACCAACTTCACAGGCGTCGAACTTCCTAAGCTTGCTCCCGGCGGTTACGTCCTCGCAGTGCAGGCGGTGAAGATTGAAGAAACGCAGTGGGGTCCGAGACTTGCTTTCAAGTTTGAGATTGCGGAAGGCGAACATAAGGGCTTTTTCGGCAAGCTCTACGCGGCTACTCCGAAAGAGTGGGGCGACGTCAAGTGGAAAGGCACATATCGCCTCAAGATTCCGCAGAATACCGGAGACGCGGAAAAATATGCAAAGTCTCTCGGCTTCTTTAAGTCTCAGCTTGAAGCGTTCGAGCAGTCTAATCCGGGCTTAAAGATTAACGCGGAGGGAGACTGGGACGAGCAGATGCTGGCGCGTAGATATGTAGGCGCGATATTCAACGAAAAAGAATACGACTGGAACGGCAAGACGGGATTTTTCACGCAGTGTAAAAGGTTTGTGAGCGTCAACGACATCAGAACCGGAAACTTCACAATACCCAAGCCCGACTTGCTGAACCGCAACGGCGGAGCGTTCGGCGCCTTCACCGGTACCGGAGGCGGGTTTAACGGAGGCGCGTCCAACGGTTCCAACTTCTCCAGCTTTTTGGCTTCGGAGATTCCGCCCGTTCCCGCTGGACTTAACGGCGCACCGCAGGGCAATATGAACAATGTACCGCAGGGAAATCTTCCCGCCGGCGTACAGATGGCAAATCAGAACTTTAACCCCAACACGGCATATAATACACCCGCTAACAGCGTGACAGGTATGCAGGACTTTCAGGTGTTCGGCGGTGACGATGGCGGTGTACCCTTTTAAACATGACTAACACGGCAAATATAAGACTGGACAGCCGTCCCCCACCAATGGGGGGCGGCATAAATATAAAGGGGATAGCGCTATGAGTTACAGAATAAAAGTTGATGATATCTTGGGTTTTGCGTCTTCGGTAAGCACCGAGACCCGACAAAAGGGCAATGAAATATTTTTCAAGTATTGCCCTTATTGCGGCGGCGGTTTATCGCATGACAAGGAGACGTTCTCCATAAACACAGAGAGCGGCGCCTTCAAGTGTTTCCGGGCGTCGTGCGACAAGTCCGGGCATTTTGTACAGCTTGCAAGGGACTTTAACTTCCCGATTGAGTTTGAAGATGACAGAGCCAAAAAGGTTTATAAAGCCCTCCCGCAAATAAAACCGCCGGTGCGCGAGCCGGCGCTTAAGTATCTTATGAGCAGAGGGATATCCGCAGACGTCGGGCGCCGTTATGGTGTAACCACTGCAAATTGTAACGATAATGTTTTGATGTTTCTTTTCAGGGACGAAAACGACACTTTGAAATTTATTAAGTATCGTAATTTACTTTATAACAAAGACGCGGAGCGCAAACAGGTTAAAGAGTGGTGCGAGGAAGACACCCAGCCTATACTTTTCGGCATTCCGCAGTGCAAGGACTTCAAACGGCTGGTTGTTACAGAGGGACAGCTCGACAGCCTTGCCGTAGCAACCGCCGGCATTGATAACGCTGTAAGCGTTCCTACCGGTGCGAATGGGTTTACATGGGTTGCGCCTTGCTTTGATTGGGTATCGCGGTTTGATGAAATAATTATATTTGGAGACTGCGAAAAGGGTAGGGTGACGCTTGTCGATGGCTTCAAATCCCATTTTGCGCACAAGCTTTTGAAAGTCGTGAGGGTGGAAGACTATCTCGGGGAGAAGGACGCAAACGACATTTTGCGGAAATACGGCGCGGCGGCAGTTCGGGAATGTGTCGAGAACGCCGTTGAAATTATGGACAGTCACGTCAAGCGTCTTGCAAGCGTTAAGAGCATTAACATAGAAGCTCAGGAACATATCAAAACTGGCTTGAATGGCATAGACAAACAGATAGGCGGCTTATATATGGGGACGGTGACGCTTTTAACAGGACGGCGCGGAGAAGGTAAAAGCACACTGGCGTCCCAGTTTATCGCCAATGCGCTCAATCAGGTGGACGCCTCCGGACAGCCCTATTCCGTTTTTATATATTCCGGAGAGCTTCCGGACTTTCATTTTAAACGCTGGCTTGATTTACAGATAGCCGGCAATAAAGTCATAAAATATAAAAACGAGTATGGCGAGGATACATATACGCTTGACGATAGCACCGTAGACGCCATAAACGCATGGTATTATGATAGGGCGTATATATATGATAATACCGTAATGCCCGACGCGGAGAACGAGCAAAACGAATTATTGAACGTTATTGAAAACGTGATAAAGCGGTATAATACTAAATTAATCTTAATTGATAACCTTATGACGGCTATTGATTTTTGTGACAACGATGATTATTACCGCGCCCAGTCGCTCTTCGTCGGCAAGGTTAAACAGTTAGCAACCAAATACCAAGTAGCAGTCTTGCTAATAGCTCACCCGCGTAAAGAGGGCGCAAACTCTAAGGGTTTAACGAATGATAGCGTGTCCGGCTCCGCCGATATAACTAACCGCGTTGACGTCGTTATGACTTTTGAGAAAGCAACCAACGCAGAAAGGACCCAGCAGAAACCCGTTTCGGGATTCGTGAACATCACAAAAAACCGACTTACGGGCAGGCTGACGAATGAACAAACAAAGATACCCACATATTACAGCGAATCAAACAGGCGCATGAGTTGCAACGATGTAGAGGCGTCGATGGTTTACGGGTGTTTTACGGACAGCCGTAAAGAAGAAAGCGACATGGCTTTTGAATTCGGGGACGGAGGCGAATTTTTTTAATGGCTGAAATATACGAACAATTATCTTTTATAGACTTTAATGAGCCTGATTCTCCTAAAAAGTCTAATAAAGTAAAATTTGACGACTACAAGGGATTCGTGAATAAATTTAAGCCCAAAAAGACGACGGACGATTGCTATACACCCGCGATAGTTTACGACGCTATCGCGGCGTGGGTCGTAAACGAATACGGCGTGAGCAAGTCCGATTTTGTGCGCCCCTTTTATCCGGGTTACGACTACACCGCGTTTGATTACTCCGGCAAGATAGTAGTAGACAACCCGCCCTTCTCCATCTTGGGGGAGATTATAAAATTTTATATAAAAGAGGGCGTAAAATTTTTTTTGTTCGCTCCGGCTCTTACAAGCTTATCACACGCCGAAAAGTCTTGTTGCTTCATCTGCACGGATTGCAGTATCACATATAAGAACGGCGCAAACGTCAACACGGCTTTCTTGACGAACTTAGAACCGTATGAAATAGCTGTAAAGACGTCCCCCGAGCTTTCCGCGATAGTGGACGCCGCAAACGAAAAGGCGCAGAAGAAAGCACCGGAACTGCCTAAATATAGTTATCCGCCGGAAGTCGTAAACGTCGCATTAATAACGACTTTCGCACGGCATAAAATTCCAGTGAGCCTTAGACGTGACGAGCTTCACTTCGTTCGGGAACTGGACAGCCAAAAAGCAGTCGGGAAGAAGATGTTCGGCGCGGGATTCCTCACGACGCACGAAAAAGCCGCCGAACTGATTGAATTGCGGCGGCAGGCTGAAATAGCCAAACAGAAAGCGGAAGAAGCGCGGTGGCTTAATGCGGACAGCTCCCGCATGGTTTGGGAGCTGTCAGAACGTGAAAAGAAAATAATTGAAGAGATGGAAAAGAGGCTCGACAATGGGACGCAGTAAATATAATAATAAAAAAATAGAGGTTGACGGAATTATATTTGATAGCCGTCGGGAGGCTAACAGATATAAAGCGCTTAAGCTCTTAGAGCAGTCCGGAGAGATAAGCAACATAGAGCGGCAGAAGCGGTTCGAGCTTATCCCGAAACAAACAGACGCAAACGGCAGAACTGTCCGGGCTTGCTCTTATGTTGCGGACTTCGTTTATATCGACAAAGACGGGCGGCAAGTCGTGGAAGATGTTAAGGGTATGCGCACGGACGTTTATAAGATTAAGAAAAAGCTAATGCTTTATGTTCATGGGGTTACGGTGATAGAGACATGACGCAAGCGGAATTATTAGCCCACAAAGACAAGCCCGTCCGCTTTCGTGATTGCGTTTTGATTCTGAAAGCGGCAAAGGGTACGAGATACCCCGACGGCAATGTCCGAATTAAATGCCTCTTGCAAGACAGAAAACTAAAAAATAGCTATGTGATAGCAAGAGCGGAAGAACTAAAGCCCATATAAAAAAACGAAACCCGCCACAGCTTTTGCCGTGACGGGTTTAACCGTTGAAAGGAGATTAATAAATGAACAAAGAACCCAATACACATGGACAGTCAAAAATACATGGAGGTGCCATTCATGATGATTATATATATATTATAACACATCGGGGCGCGTTTGTCAAGCCCCTTAAACGAAAAACCCGCGAAATTTTCACGGGCTTCTCGTTTTGCGGAAAAGATGATATAACGTTCTGCCTTTATTCTGCGGCATACGTATGTATATATTATAACACATCGAGCGCGGGTTGTCAAGGGGTGTAAAATTGGAAATATAAAAATACACTTTCTATTTGGTATATCTTGTTATACCAAATAGGTATATATATTTTACACCAACTAAACACCAACGGACAAAAAAATACACCATGAAATAATATACAAAATTATTGCTTTTGTTTTGTGCAAGCATACAAAGTTTAAAAACTTCCCCGAAAGTGCTTGACATATATTTCAAAGTGTGATATAATATAATCAGAAACAAGGAACACAGGGCAAAGCCCAAAACCGAACGGAGGCTGTCACCATGACAAACAGAGAAGAAGCAAAGAAAGCATATAAAGAAGCTAAGGCGGCATGGCAGAACGACATGAGCGACGCGAACTGGCGCAGATTCTGCGAGGCGAAAAGAGTTTGTATGCTTCTCGGTATAAGGATATAAAAGAACATAAACACGGGCGGCGACAATGCCGCCCAAAACCGAACGGAGGAAAACGATATGTATAAGAATTTCAGAATATACAGAACGGAAAACAACGCTTTTATTGTAAGAGCAGACAGCAAGCGCTTCGGAAAGCAGGCAATCGTATTTGAAAGCTACAACGTTAAGGACTGCGTAAAATGGATATACGCTAATCACTACAACAAAGACGGCAAGCTAATAACCAACGCAAGAAGCACAAACAAGGTTTATACAATGGCAATGAGCACCTGCAACATAGATAATAATTTTTGGTATAAGCCCGAATAATCAATAATCACAGGGCGGCACAAGCCGCCCACAACCGAAAGGAGTAATTCATATGAATGAAAAAATAAAAGTTTACTACTGTACGACGATAGTTGACGGGAAAGTATACGATGTCTACTGTGAGAAGTTTCCCGACGGGCGCTATAATCTGACAACCAAAGAAGCACGATATGTGGGTACTGTGTCAGATGTGCCGCATGCTAAATATATCAAAGAAAGGTAAACCACAACTAAAAAGGCGGACGCCGTAAAGCGTCCGCCGTGTATTATTTCATGATAAGCTTTATAAAGTTTTCGCCCACTTCTCCAGTTTCTTCAAAGCGGTTTTTCTTCTGCACGTCCTTCACAGCGTTTTCGGTGCCGCCGCCGAACCCTCCGGAATCATCGAGGGAGGTATATCCCAGCGCTTTAAGTCTCTGCTTCATGCAGAAGATACCGTGCTCGCCGGGCTTATCCTTATCGCCTTTCTTATACCATGTTACGGCGTCGAGCTTTCCTTTCGGTTCGGGGTCGTAACCGTTAAGCCCTGCCGACTTGATAAGTTTAGGGTAATCAATATAGCATATATCGGTGTCAACGTTCCCCGATATGCCGGAGAATCTGCCGCAGTCGCTGTTCTGCCACATACCAACAGCGCCGCCCCAATTGAGCACCCCGCCGTATTCAGCAAGCCAAAGAGCATAATTTGCGCAAACCTCTTTGGACAGGAACGACTGCGCCGGGCTTCTGCTGATGTAGATACCGGCGAAATAGCCCTTCTTTTCAAGCTCGTTACAGAAATTAATACACTTCCCGGAAACGTCTCCGGAGCAAGCTGTCCCCTCAATGTCGAAATATATAGGATATTCGAATTTTTTGCCCTTTATTACTTCCATGCAGGCTGACGCCTCATAAATGGCATCTTGAGGGCTTGCCGCGTAACTGAACCAATACACACCGACGGGAATGCCGTACTTTTTACATTCGGAATAAGAGCGCTCAAACTCCGAATCTTTCTGCCCGGAATATCTGCCGTAACCCGCTTGGAGGATTACAAAGTCAACCTCGTTTTTGAGCTTTGAAAAATCGGGCTTGCCCTGATAGCGTGATATGTCTATTCCCTTTTTAGCCATGATTCTCCCTCCTTAGTCGGACAGCATACAAACGCCGTCGCTTGCGTATGACTTGCCGTTTATATTTACGTCGCATTCCGTCAGCGCGAACTGGTTAAACGTTGCTATATATACTTTCGGCGCATTATGTCCTCCGGTAAAAACAACAGGCGTGAGAGATGTCGTTGTCATCGAGCGCGATAACGTCGAAAAGTCTGCGGCATTTGAAACAGGCGTGAAGATGGTGGTGTCGTTTTTTATATCCGCAAAAAAATATGTGCGTCGAACGGCGCTGATATCTCCGTTGACAACTGAACCCACTATGCACGTATCGCCGCCCTCGTTTTTAGTGATAAAAAATACTGTTTTGCCGTAGTTGGTCGAGCTATTCATACTGGCAACACTGACAAGCAAAACGCCGTTAGCGGTTTTTTTCGCGTATTGCCACAACGCCGCGTTAGGGCTTGTAAAACTGCCGTTTACACTCTGCACGGCGTTACCGTTGGCAAGTGTAACCTTTCGCGCTGTTGTTCCGTTCATTCCAATGAGCAAAGCGACGGTTTCCCCGACGTAGCAGGAAATATTCCCGCTCGAATCTGCCTCAATGGTATCAAAATAATCAGCGGCGTTTTCCTGCAAGTATGCCAGCAGTTCCGACGCCTGAGCCGCGAGCGTCTGTCCTGTAAATGTAGTTTTTACAATAGCCATAATCAAATATCCTCCCTTTCTGCATTGCCCTGAATGCCTATAAATGCACTCGCTACGCCTTGCGCCTGTCCTACTGTAAAGCCGCCGCTACCCTCTCCGATTACGGACTTCACAACCACGAAATTTACCAAGTTAGCGCCTACAAGCGGATTTCGTAAATTTATTTTTGCCGCCGCTCCCGTGCCGGTGATAGTGTAATCTATACCGCCCACAAGATAAACGCCATTTGAAAAGGCAAGCAGTAAATCGGCGTTTGAATCATATTCGTTTATGCCTACCATGATTTCGGAAGTCGTACCGCTGACAGATACCGAATTATAAAACTGGTGTAGCGTTGTGTCTACCCTCAGTTCCTGCGTAAGGCTTGCGAACCACGTTTCGTATTCGTCTTTTTTTGCTTCAAAGTATGCGTCAATTGCCGCCGTTGTGGCATTGAAATAATTTTCGTAGGCTGTCTGCCACTGGTTGTAGAGTGTAGATGTGTCAACCTGATTTATTAAGCCGGTGACGAATCCACAAAGTGCAGACATACGGAAATCAACAATCATATCTTGCGTGATTGCGGTTGTATTCTTCATGACTTTTATGACTGCTATTTGCAAATCATAAATGTCATTATTGCGGATATAATGCGGCGTATCGGGGACGCCGCTGGAGTTTTCGCCCTTGACAAGCACCAGCCCAATTTCGCGGGTGATTGCGTTATATCTTAAGAAGATAGCGTCGTAACGATTCATTGATGTGTCAGCCGCGTCAATTTGTAAAGTTATCGGCGCGTCGTTCTTGACCCATCGGGATTTTATCATAGCCCGACCCGTGCCGACTATTACGGACATACCCTCTCCCGCCGTGACGTGGAATTTTTCGCCGACGTCTTCATAAATGCCGTTAGAGATTAAGCCCTCAAAATATAATGTCATTTGTTCGGCATTATAGAGCCTGTCACCGTTGACACTGTTAAAAAATCCGCTTGTTATTGCCATTTACTCTTCCGCCTCCCATTTCTCAAAAGTGGGGATAACCTTATAGCCGGTATCGTCCCAACTTTCTATTATTTCGATGATTCGGGGTCTTGCAACCGCCCCATAACCATTATCAACCGTAACAATATCCCCGAGATTATAGTCAACTTTATATTTGTATGTTGTATTCGGTTCGACTTCTCCCTCGAATCCCTTTATGTCTTTGTGCTCTGATAGTTTTTCGTTGCCGCGATTAAGGAGCATATCCAAATAATCCGCGTCGGGTATTTCTCCCTCGTTCGATGATATGTCACGGGCGTCAACATAGATTTCACGCAAATCCAAGCCGGAAAGAGGTGAGCCGCCGACATAAGCGGAGCGCCGTGCATCTCCTTCACCCTCTCCGAGAATGAACGCCGCATTTCTATATTTTGAAGTCTTTTTGTAATAGTCGGTATTGATGATATTATCAAATTCCCTCGAAAAGACTACATCAGTTTCGCGCCCCTGATAAAGCGAAAAAACAAAATTCCCGCTATCGTCCGGAAGTACCTTGAAACCAAAGCCGTAAGTCGTTCCCAACTCGGTAATAGCTTGCATGAGGTTAGCCCCGCGCATTTGGGTTTTTATATTCGCCGGAAGTGTAAAAGATTCATCAACTACGAAATTCGATACCCTTCTGTCCGGCGCCGTGCAGTCCTCCCCGATGTTTTCCTTTACAAGCTTGTAAGCAACGGCGGCGGCGTCGTTTGTCTCTATGATTGTAAGCGGCAGAATAACACGCCAAGAGAGGATTCCCTCAAGGGATTGACCCGAAATAATATAATAGTCACCATTTTCGGCATCTGTTTTTATTTCGACGTCCTCAATCATCATTAAGCCGTCTTCATCGTCACGCGCTATATATTTATACGTTGCAAGCCATTCCGACAACTGAGAGGTGGCGGGAGCGTATAACTCAAAATCCCCACAAGTATAATAGCGCTTTACCCATATAAGAGAACTGAAAACGTCCATAACTTCCTGCCGCTTGAAATCATCATCACAAAAATATAAATTCATGATTAGACCCCCTCGAAAAGCTGAACAGAAGAAAGAACGCACTTCAAAGCGCTTTGCCCTTCTGCCGCGCTGTATCGGATTTCGTTCTCGCCCGGTTCGAAAACTATCCACGTCGAACCCTCTGTCCTGTTATTCAGCAGGCTTGTTTTTACGCCTTCCCTTATCAGGTATACAGATTTTTCGCCGCGCTGGGTGTTAATTACTATCGTGTCGCTTTCTTGCATTGTGACAGTTAAGCCAAAAAATGTGTTATTAGTTACGTTGTAAAAAATCGGGTTAATTATATCATCAGCCAAAGCCGTAAAGGTAATAATGCCGCCTGTTTCCACATTTCCCGCGTTAAAGTATGTCACCGCAACCTCCCCAAGCTCCGAGAACGGTATGCCAGCGGCTTCGATAGCGAACGGGAACTCGAATAAATCTGTAACCGTGTCGAAATCTATTTCGGTTTCGTTTACCGCTTTCCAGTAAGGAGAAGGACAAATAATAGATATTTGCGGTTGCTGGAGCATTTGGAAAAGGTTATTTTCAAACGTTTCTATATATCCGTCGATATATACGTCCAAATGTTCGTTTTTATAAAATATTCTGACGGGCTTTTTTACCTTGAAATATTTATACAAGTTTATGCGGTTTTCCTCGATGTCCCCGCGAATGTTTAGCGAGATTACAACATTGCGCTCGTTAATACGAGCGCTGTTGTATCTTGTGCCGTCAATACCGCTTACAGGGGTAGTATTTATAGCGGCGGGAGCGGGATTTAAACCATATACAGCCAAAATGTCGTAATTGGGATTGTTGGACAGCTCCAACACTTCCCCGCGTTCGTTCTGCACTGAAAGTTCAAACACTTACCTCGCCCCCTGCATTCTTAAGAGATTTTTAGACTGTCTATAAATTTCCAGACGTGACAGCGCTTTCGGGCTGTTGTTCGTTTGATAGAAATTATTGGTAACGCTCTGCACCGGTGCGCCTACACCGCCGGACGTCCCTATAATACTATTATACAACCTTTTCGCGATTTCGTCAAGCCATTTTGTATTATTTTCTAACGGCACAACCGCTTCGGCGCCGGAACCCTCCAGCAGTCCGAGCTGTCCGCGTTTCAGGACGCCGCCCCGTGCAAGACGCGGCAGGCTGATTTCGGACATTTTGGAGATATCCACGCCGGGAAGTTCGTTAATCAAATCAAGGGCGCCATTGATAGCCCGAGGGACTGCGTTCAAGCCGTTCTCGATGGTAGCGATTACGGAATTAATAGCAGTTTTGAAGGCTCCGCCGATAGCGTCGCCGATTTTCGTACCGATGGACGTAAATTTCTCCTTGATGATGTTCCAAATGTTCCCGAAAAAGTCCCCGACGTTGCTAAATACGTTCTTAATTGCCTCCCATGCGCTTTTGAAGACACTTGCAAAATAGTCCTTGACAGCCGCAAAAACTTCCTTGACGTTGTTCCAAACGCCGGAAAAATAGCCCTTGCAGTTATCCCAAATCTTTTTGACTGCCTCCCAAGCTCCGGAGAAATCACCCTTAAAAACTTTTTCGACAACCGAGAAAATAAGCTTTATATTTTCCCATAGCGTTTTGAAGTAATTAACGACGTTATCCCAAACGGCTTTGATTGCTGTCCAAGCGGCTTTGAAGAACCCGCCCAGCACCGTCTTAACAACGGAGAAAATAGCCTTGATGTTCTCCCAAATCGTTTTAAAATACGTCTTAGCAATGTCCCACACGCCGGTGATGTAGTCCCACGCGGCGGAGAAGAAAGAACCAAGAACTTTTTTAGTCCCCTCAAATGTCGCTTTGATGTTCTCCCAAATGCCTTTGAAGTAGGGCGCTACAAAATCCCAAACGGCTTTGATTGCACCCCATGCCGCCGCGAACATTTCCTTAACGCCGTCGATTTTGTCGGACGCCCAAGAGAAGAACGCGGAAATTGTCTCCTCGCAATCCATGAAGAAGTCGGAAATTGCTTCGTTTATGGGAAGACTTCCGAGCCAGTCGAACAGCTCAGAAAATGCACTTTTTACCGGCTCTATTAAATAGTCGTTGATAGGCTCCAAGATACCCTCCAACCATTCAGGGGCGCGGCTTATGAAATCCGCCACGGCTGTTTTAACCGTTTGGAATATCTCAATAAATGCGTCAAGAACGGCGGGAGCGTTATCGAGTAAGGTGTGAACGATAGCGTCGATAATTTTGGGAATCTCCGGAGCAAGTGCGCCGATGATTACCGGGAGCGCGTCCAATATGGCTATAAACAACTTTACCCCTGCTTTTGCAATTGTGGGCGCGTTCTTTGTGAAGAATTTAACAATCGCGTTTATTATATCCGGGAGCGTTTTGGCTATCAGGGGCAGTATTTTCGGGATAGCGTCAACGATTGCCTCGAATAGAGTTATAGCCGCGTCTAACACTTTGGGCAGTGCGTTTGTAAGAGCGTCACCGATAGACCCCACCATGTCAATAACGGCATCAATTAAGCCGGGAAGAATTTCCGGGATAGCCTCTATTAGCGCCGTGAAGATGTCAACAGCCGCAGAAAGAAGCACGTCGAACTGCTCCGAAATGACGGCGGCTATTTTCTTGACGGTATCGGGGAGCGCGTCGGTTATGTCCTTGATAATGTCCGGGAGTGCGTCGGCTAAATCCCGCGCTAATGCCGTAAGCGTATCTATAAACATCGGCAGAGCGTCGAGCAGACTGTCGATTAAGTCGGGCAGAACTTTTTTAATAGCTTCAAACCACTTTTTTAACTGCTCCCCAGTTGCTTGAATTTGCTTGTTGATAATTTGCGCCACAACGTCTACAAGTTTCGGGGACATTTCCAAAAGTGTAGCGCCTAAGCTGGTAACAAGGGACATAACAACGTCGATGGCTTTCGGCAAAGCGTCCACAAGCTTGTCAAGGATATTTGAAACGATGTCAGAGAGCGCCGCGCCTACTCTGTCAGCCGCACCATCTACGCCGTTTATTAAATCCGTTAAAGCCGGGATAACCTCGTTTGTTACCGCCTGAACAATCCCGCGCAAAGGTGTTGTAAACTTCTCGTATAAAGTAAGCTCAAACCCCTCAAACGCCGACGAAAGCTTGGTTAAATCGCCCTCAAGATTGTCCATCATGGTGTCAGCCATTTCCTTTGCCGCGCCCTCGCTGTTGTTTATAGCGGCGGTAAGCTTTTCAAAATCCTCGTCGCTGGAGTTCACAAGAGCCATGAAGCCCGAAAGGGCATTTTTACCGGCTATCATAGAGGCGTACTGGGCTTTCAAAGCGCCCTCCGCGCCATAAGCGCGTTTCATGAGTGTGGATTGCTCCGCTGCTATGTTCTTAGTTCTCTGCTTGTAATCGTTTTCAGTGATTTCACCCGCCGCGAACTGTTCGTCAAGTGACGCCTGAGATTTTTCTAACTCTGCAAGCTTTTTGTTGAATTCATCAACAGGGATTCGAATTTCGCCGAACACCGAGCGCAAATCGCTGACGGTTTCGGAAAGGCTTTTCATGGATTTGGTTCCGTCGGCGTTGGTTTTCTCCATCGATAAACCAAGAGCCGCCATTGCCTCTCCGCTTTCCTTTGTGGGTGCTGTCATACGGGTAATAATAGAGCGGAGAGAGGTGCCGGCTTGCGTTCCCTTGATTCCTGCGTTAGCCATTAAACCAACAGCAACGGCGGTGTCTTCCATCTCATAACCGAGAGAACCGGCAAGGGGCGCGACATATTTAAACGTTTCGCCCATCAATTCCACGTTTGTGTTCGCGTTTCGGGACGCCGCCGCCATGATGTCGGCAAGTCTTCCCGAATCTTTCGCCTGCTTTCCGAATGCGGTAAGGGCGTCCGTTACGATGTCGGACGTAGTAGCCAAATCAGTATTTGAAGCCGCCGCAAGGTTTAAAACGCCGTCAATGCCGTCAAGCATGTTTTCAGTTTGCCAGCCAGCCATTGCCATGTACGAAAATGCGTCAGCCGCTTGCGAGGCTGTAAACTTCGTTTCCGCGCCCATTTCTTTCGCTTTGGCTCGGAGTTTGTCATATTCTTCACCGGTAGCGTTTGAAATGGCTTTAACTTCCGACATAGAGGCGTCGAACTGCTTGCCGACGCCTATTGCCTCCGTTGCTAAGTCCTTAAGCTTGCCAATAGCAAAGACAACAGCGTCAGCAACCGCGCCGGCTAAAGCCGACGCGAAATTCGCCAGCCCACCTTTTGCGCTATCGTCTGCGGCTTTTCCGGTATCTTCAAGAGACCCGCTCAAATCGTCCGCGCTGTCAGAGGTATCATCGGCACCGCTCTTGACTTTCTGCAATTCTGCGTCATATTTACGCATTTCGCTCTCAGTCTGTCCGATTGCGGCTTTCTGATTGTTGATTTTTATTTTCAGTTCTTCGGCGCCGGCGGAGTTTTCGCCCTGCTCTTTGCAAACAAGCTTGTATTGCTCTTCCAAGCTCTGTAACTGCGTCTTTTGGGCGCCGAGCTTATCGCCTAACTGTTTCAATTTCGCCGTTAAGCCGTCCGACGACTTGCTCCAGTCGTCCATGCCGCTCGTAGCGGCTTTGAATTCGGAGTTAGCCAAACGAATCAGCCGGCTTGCCTCCGTGAATTGGCTTTTAAGCTCTGATATATCGACTTTGTACCGGGTTGTTATGTTGTTATCTTTGTCAGCCATTTTGCCTCACCTACCTCAAAACCACGAATCACCCGCCGGGCGTCTTTCGACGTTTCTTTGGGCTTGCGGGTTTTGCTTGATTTCCTCCGCCGCCTTCTCAATGCGCATTTGCATTTTACGGGTGTCGGCGAATAGCCTTATAACATCGTGATACGTTTCTTTTTTTATCTGTATCGGGTTCAAAGAGTGATACTCTTTGCAAAGCTGATACGACAATTCAAATAAATATTCTGAAAAGGGGGCGAGTGACCCCGCCCCCTCGTTCAGTTTTTTTCGTCCGTCGGGATAGCAAACATTTCGGAAATAGAAAATTTAGCAATCGAAACAATGAGCGGAAGAAGTTCCTTGACTTTGACGTTCTTCCATTCGTCTGCGCTAACGCCTTCAAAAACGCCGTCAAGGACGGTGCGAATTTCGCCCCACGCTTTATAAATAGTTTTCAGCATTTCGGCTTGGTTGTCCAGTTCCTCGATTTTCAGAAGCTCCATCAATTCCATGACGGTTCCGAACATCAAGTCGTAGGTAGACGCCTCATAAGTTTTGACGACTTCCTTACCGCTCTTATCATAAATATTCAGTTTTAAATTTTTCATGTTTATCTATCCTTTCGCAAACGAATTTTTGTTAGATTATTCCTCGGTGACTACAATCGAGCAAAGTGCAGTCTTACCGCCGCAAGTTGCTTTGATGGTTACGCCGCCGGGAGCTACGGGAGTAACAACCCCGCCATCGGAAACGGTAGCGATTGAGGTGTCCATGCTTTCCCATGTTACCGGAGTTGTAACACTGGACGGAGTGACGGTTGCAACGATTGTAGCAGTCTCACCCATTGCAACAGACGCGGAGGACGGTGCAAGGGTTAAGCCGGTAACAGCAGGAGCCAGCGCCGAGAGTGTGTCGATAGTCTGCGGAGTTGCAAAGAAATCCTCTTCGGAGATAATCCCGATGTTCTCGTGGTTGACAGCCTTAGCGGTTTTTCCTGTCTTTGTGAACTTGTGGATAGTGTTGACGCCGGTGAATACTATCTGCTGTCCGTTCGCGTCCGTGCCGCTGTTCTTGGTGTTGTGGGTGCTGTCGGGGATTGCCGCCTTTACCTTATGACGCCAAACGAATACCTCGTTGCCGGCGGTGTTCTGCGTAATATAGCCGATAGCAAGGTAGGGGCGGGTGGCGTTACCGTCTACAAGGGTTTTTGTCGCCTCGTCGTAATACTGCCCTGTTATCTTTGCAAGCACCTCAAGCGGGATTGCGGAGCAATCACAGGTGACAGTATCAGCGCCCACGCCGTCGATTACAACAGCGGCGATATTATCGTAGTAGTGAGCCTCGGTGCTGTTTTCGGTTGCTTTTGTCAGGGTTGCGACGCCGGCAATATCGAACACGGTGTCATAGGTAAGCCCCTCCGACGTGTCCGAAAGAAGGACAGCCGCCTTTAAATCTCTTATACCTCTGTATTCCTCAATAGTCTTGGACATGATTATCCCTCCTATATAAAACATCTATGCCCCGCCCGTCGTGTGCTTCATCGTCAACGCCTACGGTGTGTCCGTCTCCGGAAACGATGAAACCCGCTTTTTTAAGGGCTTGGACTGCTTCACGTAGTTTCGTATAAACCAACTCGGGGTCTATACTGTAAAAATTCACATCATAGGAAAAGACGGTGGACGCTTCTTCGTTGTCATAGTACGAATTGCCGTAGCTGTCATTATTCCAAAACGTGAAAAAGTTATCCGGGTAGGGTTCGTCGGGAAGAAGTGACCCCTGCAAGAATACCGGAAAGCCAAAACCTTCAAGCACTTCAATCAGCAAATCCTCCATAACTCACCGCCCCTTTTTTATAGCGTTTTCAAAAACTTTCGCTTGTATTTCTCCGATTTCTTTTCGCATTTTTGCGCCGTAGATAGCATTATACATCTTTCGGACTGCCTTCTGCTCCGGCTTTTTTCGCGGTGTGCCGTAAAGCAAGAAAATAGACGCCAATCCGCTCACCTTCATGTCGTAACCTATTTTAATGCTTGCCGTCATGCCGTCCCACTGTACAGTCATATCCGTGTCAATACTCGACGCGGTGTTATTAGTCTTTCGGCTGTATTTACCTTTCGCCGGGTAATTCTCTTTGACTGTAACGCGCTTTAATTCTTCATTGACGTGCTTTTTACTTTCGATTAAAGCCTCTTCGGTTACGGCTCTTAAATCGCCCTGAACCGCCTCTAAATCTTTTATCATCTGTTCAAGCCCGTCAATCTGTAACCCTATTTTATTTTTTGCCATATCATGCACCACCCTTGATTGCGCGAACCTTGAAGCGCAAAGACTGGTGCCGCTTGTTGATATCCTCCGGAGTGCCTAATATTTCGTAGTGCGTCCCGTCGGTGTCAGCCAGCCGGCAATTTGCTTTGATGTCCGGGCGGTACCACGTTTCAATTATTGCGGTATCTTCAACGGACAGAACGCCGTCAACTACCTTTTCAGTTCCGCCAAACGTGCGGAACCGGCAATAAATTAATTCGCCCTCTGCCGGGTATACAGTTTTAGTGGAGCCTTTAGCCTTTATCTCGGAGGGGATAAACAAAAACATGGGAACCGTGAAAGGTTCTGACGGTTTATACATTTCCCCGCCCCCTTACTTATAGGCTAATTGCGCGGCTCTTTCCTTGAAATATTCGGAGAGCTTGCCATCACCCGCGCCATAATTCCATAAATCAGAGACGCCGCGTACAACGATACCCAGCGAGATGTTGGAGGGCTTTACGCCGCCCTCAATCAAAAATCCCTTTACTTCTTCGATGTAAGTATTGATAGTGCCGTCCTGATAATGTCCGGTTATACCTATCCCGAGCTTTACACCTTCGAGCATTTCGTCCATTGTACGCGCCTCCCTGCTTTATAAATTAAAGACCCTTCTTAGCGATTGCGATAGCATTTCCGCCCGAAAGTGTGGCGGTGTAAAGGGTAGCTCCGTCGGGTTCTACATCTGCGCCCGTGGTAGTTACGGGCGAACCCGCAATGGTGAAGCCCTTGAAATCGAGCGCGGGAACAAAGTAAATCACGGCGGAAGTTCCGGCGGTAATCTCCAGCGACTTCACAGGCTCGTCGGCGAAATAGTTTCCGGACGCGCTTGCGATAGTGAAGGACCCGTCGGAGGTAGTGGTGGAAAGCTTGGCAATAGTGCCGGACGCCGCCTCAATCTGTCCCTTAACATATACAGAATAAATGTCAAGAAGCGACGTAGCCGCAACGGGTACAATTCTCTTAGAGTTAATCATATTTATATACCTCCCTTAAATTATTCAGGCAGAGCCGCCGCTTTCCATTCGCCGCTGACTACTGTAAGCACCTTGCCGTTGTCGGAAGTTGTAACGGCGGGAAGTTCAGCAGTTGCGCCGGAAGAAATAATCGTGGCTATCATTGTAAGCATTTCGGGCGTTGTTACTATGTCCGCAACGTCGGCGGAATCCCCGCCGAGTGCGACATAGACAGCGCGTAAAGCTTCAACAGTGTTCATGTTTTACACGCCTCCTTTAAATCAGCCCTTTACAAGCTTGATAAATCCGGTGTTGTTAAGCGGCTTACCATCAACAACAACAGTTGCAACGGTTATCCACTTACGGCGTTCATAGTTGTAATATCTATCAACAGTGAAGCCGAAATTCTCGTTGATAACGAAATTATCAGGCTGGAAGAAGTAGCCGAAAGTCTCTCCTGCGCTGATGGTGTCGAAATCCTTAACGATAGCGGGAACAGTCATAAGAATCTCACGACCAAAGAAGAAGCCTCTATCGTTTACCCTGTCGCCATCACCAACAGTCAAGCCGGTAGCCTCATAGAACAACGGGCGGTTATTAGCGTCCGCCATAGTCTTAAGGTACTTAATGACGGTGGAGCGGCTAAAGATGAACTTGCCGTCCTCATAACCGGGAACGAGTTCCGCGAAAAAGCGCTTGTCCCACTGTCTCCAGTCGTTAAGCTGGGCGGCTGTCATGGTGATAGTCTTGGTGGTGCCTGCTTCAAGTCCGGTAATCTTGCCTTTACCGTCGCCGTTTACGATAGCATTATCCATAAACTTGCGATAAGCTCTCGCGATAACGTTGGAGATTTCCGCCTCAAATGCGTCAATAGACAGCAGAGCGGACAGGAACGTCTGAGCAATACGGAGTTCAGCCTCGAAATAGCCAAACGAAACGGTGCCGACTGCGCCGATATCCTGTTCGGGCGATACGGTGCCTTCTGTTACCCAGTTGAAATCTGCCTCAAATTCGCCTATCGGATATTCTACAGCCCCGGCGACACTTACGCGCCGCACGTTGTCGTAGATATTCCCGAACGGAGTGCGAATCTTGTTGATAACCTCTTTCATAATTGTAAGAGGAATAACAGCCGCCGTGTTGCTGGTGTTGATGGGTGTGCCTGCTCTCTGCTCCTCGGGAAGAGTAGCAACATAGGCACGGGCGCGGCTCATGAGTTCGGCGGGAATCGGGGTGCCGCGTGTCCACAGGTTGCGGAACGCTTCGCGGTATTCCTTGGATTCGAGAACGTTTTCACCGTCTCTGTTTTCGCCTACCTGAACCGAATTGAACGAGCCAACGGTAACGCCGTCAATAGAACCGTTTACGCGGGTAGCGTTAGCGGGTATCTGTGTACGCGCCTCGGTGGTTTCGCCTTCGGGCTTTTCGTCTCTCTCGGACTTAATCGCGGCGAGCTCGTCGTTGATTTCGTCAATCTCGGCGTTTATGTCGTCAAGCTGTTCGCCGAGTGCTCTAACTTCGTTGACGTCGGTGGACGCCTTAGCGCGTTCGGCGATAGAGTTCTTCTTAGCCTGCAATCTAAGAAGCTTCTTTCTAAGAATCTTTTCTCTCATTGTTGTTTACCTCCTAAGCAGTAAATCAAATTTTGCTTTTTCAAGCGCTAACAGTTCGGCGGTATCCACCTCCGACGCCCTCGACTGCGTGGCGCTTTCCAGCGCTTGCCGGGCGCTCTCCAGCGCCGCCTCGTTTTGGACGTATATATCAGTTCCCGGATAAGCCGGAAACGTAACGGCTGAAACCTCTATAATTTTCTTTATTTTGGTAATATGCCTTTTCGGGTGATTGCTGTCGATGTCTTCCCATGCGTCGGCGTCAATCAGGAAGCAGAATGACATCCCGTCAACGTCCGCCCTTTCAACAGCGCTATAAAGCGCCCGGGCGTCTGCGTTGTTATTTATATCCAGTTTCACCCAGTCAAGGGAAAGTCCCCTGCTGTCGGGTGTCAACTGCATTGTATTTTTTCCCATGTTATTCCGGCGGGAACGAGCAAGAGGGATTTTTGATAAATCGTGATTGACTAAGAAGCGCACGTCCGTCAAGTCGGCACCGTCAAGTGCTCCCGCCTCGATGATTTCGGAGAAGCACCCCAGCTCCGTCCACTCGTTGTAGACAACCGGGCGCCCTGTTAAAATGCCGTACTGCTCACCGCTTACGGCGCTACTTTCTTCGGCTCTTACCTCAAAATTATACGAACGCCGAACAAAGTCGTTTATTTTTGCGCGTTTAAGCAATTCGCCCATTTAGTTCCCTCCTTTTCGATATTTTATCCATACGTTTTGGGGCTTTAGTGATTCCACATAGTAAAATTTTGTATCAACATCACCGGAAGCTGTTGGCAGTGCGGGAAGCGGAACAGGCGGGTCTGTCGGCGTTAATATACCGTCTATCAAACGATATATTTTTTGTTCGCCATAAGATACATACTCGCTTTCACGTAGTCTTGTATTTCCGATATATATGGGAATGATTTGAATTCCTGCTCCGGTAGAACAATGTATTTGCATATCATATCCATACGGAATATAGTTTTCCGGTGCAGTAGCGCCCATTGTGAACATCGCTGTTTGATACTCATTTCCAGCCATACGCACTGATAGCCGAATATATTTTTCATTGCTTTCAATCGTCAAATGCAAATCCTCGTTTGATACAATTTGCACAGTACGCACAAGCTCTTGATTTTCGTCATAAATTGCAACGTGTGGCAGATTTCCTCTTGATTGCAGTCCGTGTGCTACATATTCACCCGCCGAAACGGGTATATAATTGCTTATAGCGTAGCCAGTAGCACCGGAAGAACGGTTAATCGTCCCATCTGCGCGAATATATGCAGGGTATTCAATATTGCTTTTGTCAAAAAAATTTTTAGTCCGTGTACCTACGCCGCCCGTGCTGTAATTGCCATAAATTTTATAGTCAATTAAGGGCGTTCCATCTGCACGAAATTTCAGCGGAAAAGTCCCCGTCATTTCGGCTATTTTGCACTGAATGAAAAGCAAATCAAAAAAATTCGTTGTAGGAATCCCGCCGCCCCATTTTTCAGCGGCAAGAACGTCATAAAAATTCATTTATGCGTCACCGCCTTTTATAGTGCGATTTTCCCATTTTTGATATATGTCAAGATATGCCTCGCTTTTATCTCCGTTGTAAGTTACTTCATAGTAACGCCCATCGGGCAAAGTCGTAGACAGTAGGGCTTTCCAGTTTTGCAAAGTTTTACAATACCAAACCGCGAAAACATTCTCGGTGCTTATTGTTATGCCGTCCGTTTTGTCAAGATGTTCGTTGACATAATCGGCAATAGTCTTTTTGCAGAAGGCTATAAAAGACACGTCCGTCACTTTTCCCCACCGTCCTTGCTTTCGGCTTCGGGTTCGGAAATTTCGCCCCATTCATCGGGCGCGGTTTCCTTTTCCTCTAACGGTTCGTCCCTTGCGTCCTCTTTGACTTCTTCAAGGTTTTCAAGGGACTTTATTAAATCCGTGTTTTCAATTTTGGCGCTCTTGGCTTTTGTGTCATTGGCGCCGCCCACCTTGTGCCAGTCCTTATCGGTATCAAAGTAATACCAATCCTGCGTATCGACTTCTAAGAAAAAGGCGTTTATATCCGCGTCGGTGGGCTTGGTGTCGGTGGACTTGCCCCTATAATCAGTTGTAGCATTTACAGTTACAGCCATTTTTTATTCCTCCTTCGTGATGAAAGATTTGACGTATTCAAAGGGGTCTAAACTTCTTTCAGATTCTTCATCAACTATGTCAATCTTTGTGTTTTTATTCTTAGCCAGCCCGACTTGATACTGTTTGGCGTCGTTTGCGTCAATCCAGTTAAGGGACATATAACGCTTTCCAGCCAGTTCGGGCAAAGGAATCATGCCGAAAATTGTGCGCTTCTCGTTTTCCAGTATTGCACCGGTGGGAGCCAAAAGATTAACCATTTCGATTTTTTGGCTAATCGTCATAAAGATTAAATCTTCCGGATATAACTCTATTCGGTTCCCGTAAGCCTTTTCGCGTTTCGTAAACAGCTTTTTTGTAAACGCCTGCGAAACGCACTTTATTAACGGTTCAAGCGCTGATTGGAAATAAGCCTCGTACTGTTCCTTAGTATAGTCTCCGAGCAAGATACAAAGCGGAACCTTCCAGTGTCTTAATATCTTTTCATCTACAAATTTAAGTGTATCGGCGTCAATGATTTTTGCTTCTCTCTTAAGCGGAGTAAAATCCGCTTTCAAGTCCAGCGGAAGGAATCCGTTCTCGCTTGCGTTTAACTTTCTTTCAAGCTCTTTTATAGCCGCGTCCGTCTTAGCGGTATCCATCAAGGTATTATATTTTATAACGCCGTTAACGGTATATGACGCTTGCATAGCTTTTGCAATGCCTTTCAAAAGATTGGCATTGAGTTCAAGCGTTTTCAAAATAGCCTCATTGTTCGGCTGTCCCATCTCATTACCGCCCATATACTGGGAAACGCTGTAATTATAGCGGATATGGATAACATCGTCGTAGGCTATTGTCGTAGTGTAGCCATTCCGAAAGCGGAACGTCACGAACAGTTTGCCGCTTGCGTCCTCGATAAAATCAACCTGCGTCGGGTTTATCGGGTAAAGCGCTTCATAATATCGGCGTTCTACTTTGTGAGCCTTTCCGCTTGCGTCCGTTTCTTCATCTTCCCACGTCCAATAGGTGGGAATTATGAAAACGTTATAATTGAGCAGTAACAACCAAGTAACCTTTTCAAGGAACTCACAAGTCGTCATTAACGGATTAGGCTCGTTTAAAGCGTCTTGAATCGTGCTTTTGACGGGTACCGGGTCAGTTCCTTTATATCGGACGTGCATAGGGTTCAATTTTTTCATTTCATCGACTATGCACTTTAGCGCCTGCTGTACCACGTCGGACGCATAAATATTTGTGCCGAACTGCGAATATATAGGACTATAAGCATCAAAGGAAGGCGCGAACCGTGCGTCTCTCGGTGCCTTTTTAAATAGCTTGTTAAACCACTTCAACTTGCCGCCCCCTCAATTATCTGCTTGTATTCTGTCCTAAATCTTCTGTAAACCTCGTATAAAATAGCCATGCAGACAGCCCCATCAATTCGCCTGCTGGGTTTTGATTTAACTATCAGGCATTGCGATAGGCTATCAAGCTTCAAGCATGAATTTTTATAGCACCACTTGTCAATCGGGTTTTCATTATAATTTATGATTTGGCTTTTTAAATCCGCCTCTAATAGCCGTATAGCATTCGTCAGCGTCTGCGCGTTTTGCTGTATCATAATCAAATCGCTATCATCGCCGCCGGACTTTTGCCAGCCATAAAAACCCATGCGCGTTATCCAGTCTTTAGCGAATCGCTGGTCGTAACCACACCGCCAAAGACGTATATTGTAATCAGTGTAAAGGCTATAAAACCAATCAGCGATAACAGATAAATCTATATCGTTACCCTCTGTTATTGTTATCAAGCCTTTTTCCGCCCATTCCTTATATTTCGCACCTTCTCCGGCGTCGTCGCTGTCCTCCAGCTTTGAAGCCGGTATGAAGTACCGCGAATGAATATATTTTGTCTTGTCTCCGGGTTTCATCATCAAGATTTTAGCGCTTGTCAAGTCCGTCGTCTCGGATAAGTCCACAGCGCCCAAGCAAATCGCGCCGCGCATATTCTCCAAATCATAAACGGCTTGATAGTCGTAGTCTTCAAGATTCAAGAAGCTTTCAACAGCGTTTTGTTTGATGTTGAAATCCTTAGCCAATACGAAAATTCTGTCGGCTTTTGAATTTTTGGCTATTGCGACTTGCTCTTCGAGATAGTCCCAGCGCTTGACAACTCCGAGCGTAGGGTTTGACTTTTCCCAAAGCCTATTGACGCGATTGCCTTCCCATACTTCCCGCTCGCTGTCCTGAGTATACAGCCAAGGGAGGTATCTGTTCGCGGCAGGGTCGAACGCTTCACGGTTTATTATTGCCCTCGCTCGCTTAAGCTCTTCGTCTAAGTATCCGTCAGTAACGAACCCCTCCGTCGTTAGTATTATGAATTTGGGGTTAATCTTTAACGATTGACTTTGTTCAATAGATTTCGGGATTGTGTTTTCTTTAAGCTCATGCGCTTCATCTTGGAAAGCCACGTCGATGTTGCGCCCTTCCTTGTTGCGCGTTCTATCGCTCATTTTGAAAATTTTGGTATTTGTCACCTTGTTCAAAATGAAACGCTGGTTTCTTTTGGTGTCCTCGTTTTTCGGGTCTATCATTTGACGCATTAAGTCAAGCGCGTCATACAGTATAGAGGCTTGGTTGTCGTCGTTCGACGAACAAACGATGTCAGAGCCTTGATTGCCGTTGATGAACTCGGACAAGCCCAAAGCGCTACATAGTTCGCTTTTTCCGTTCTTTCGGCTAATCAAGAACAGCGCCTTTTTAAAGCGGTTGCAACCGTCCGGCATTTTAAAGCCATACAAAGCTGAAATAAATGCTTTTTGAAATAGCATTAATTTCATTGGCATACCGTAAAACGGCGATTTTGTGAGCTTCACGCAGTTCTCAATGAAGTCTATAACGGTATCGGCATAAGACGTATCATATATATAATCATCGCCGTTCATGTCCTCAATGAGGTTTGCCAGCTCCGTTGATAGTTCGTCGCCGATTATGATTTCGCCCGTTTTGGACTTTTTGAAATACTCTTCAAGAAATCCATTAGAATTTTTTACCATTCTATCATCTCCGGGCGCAACTCTTAAGCGGTTGCATGAGCTTTACACCATGCGCGGAGCGGGCTTTCTTCTTCCGTGCCATCGTCCCCGACGGCATGGGCTACCACTTTCACGCAATTTGTATACTGTTGCAAAAATTCCTTGTAAAGCTTTGCCGCCGGTGTCGCTTTCTGCCGTGTCGGGTCGTTCGGGTCAACCTTTATCATCGGGCAGGCTCTAAGCTTTATCAGTTCGCTTTCAAGAAACACCATCTCGTCGATTAGCGGGTAGATAGTCGGAGCAATGGAAGGCGGCACCAACTTCCGCAGTTCTTCACGTCTTTCCAATTTTTTCCGCTCCCTTCCCGGTTTATGGTGTGTTATTTATGAAAATCTCGTTTTTTGGGGTTCTGCGAAAATTGAG
>Ga0247611_10001663_pt1 | contig 39026 bp, 31 predicted proteins | sample 177DNAGHGhighgp2_FD_192422 | JGI IMG/M metagenome (GOLD analysis project Ga0247611, IMG submission 192422) | Sheep rumen microbial communities from Palmerston North, Manawatu-Wanganui, New Zealand - 1770 DNA GHGhigh gp2 | ecosystem: Host-associated > Mammals > Digestive system > Stomach > Rumen... | reverse complement strand
TTCGAAGTTAGGGTTGAGTTTCTTCATGAGGTCGCCCACTCGACTGTATTCACCGGCATACTGTTTAGCCAGTTTTGCTCCGTCGGCCTTTACATCAACAGTCACGTTGAGTGCGAAGAATTTGTCGGTGTTGTCGTGCTGGTAAACGATGCTTGCCTTGGAGTCGACGAGTCCTGACACAGCCTTGAGCGATCCTTCAAACATGAATGTTGTGAGGCGTTTGTTTGACTTGTCGTATACCACAGTCACGTCGAAGTCGCCGTTGAGCATTTCCTTTCCTGCCGTGGTGCTGAGTCCCATGCCTGCAATCACTCCTATGAGGTCTTTCTGTGGAGTAGCGCTTGAGTCTTTTTTCTTGCAGTTGAAATAGAATCCTCCTTTAATGCTGTTAATCACCACAGGGTCGAGATGTATTCCTGTTGCGCTTCCGAGCTTGATATTAAAGAATCCCCACGAGTACTTGGTGCTTCCGCTTGCATATTTATAGAATCCTCCGTTTGTGTCCACGGTGAAGAGGTCGCCTGGCAGTGCTATCTTGAGCGAACCCGAGTAGCCTTCGCTCTTGTTTGCATCCGTGCTGCTACTGGCTTTCAGGCTTCCCTTGATAGTCAGTCCTGCGAATGATGAGTTGAGGCTAATGTCGTTTATCTTGGTATCGCTGTATTCCAGCTTCAGATTGGATATGTTGGTGGCATTCTTCAGATTGGATGAGATGGTTATTCCTGCTGATGCACTGATGTCAATACCGCTCACCAATTTCACTTTTCCATTGATGGCTGCCGAAAGTTTGTTATTGTTGAATGTGAGTTTATAGTCATTGAGCGACAGACTGAACGGACCGATGGTTTTTTCAGCAGATGCCAGCGACCATCGTCCGGTGTTGAAGTAACATTTGTCGTTTACCTTTATCTGCTTGTCGGCATATAGCAGTGTACCCTTGCTATCTACTTTTCCTCCTTCCTGTAGCTCCTTCTCGTATTGTGATGTCCATGTATTGCAGTTTGCAATACGCATGTGGCTGAAGTGCACTCCTGGGATAGAGAAGTTCATCGGCAGTTTTTTCTTCAGCACGCTGTTGAGATAGTCGGTTCCTCCTATTGTCACGTCTCCCCCCATGACGAGTTCCACCTTCGTGCTGAGTGCTCCTCCTGCTGTTTTCGGAGCAGCTTCCACGAGCATGTATGTCTGCTTCTTGTTCCATGTTGCTTTTGCGAGGAGGAAGTCGAGGCTGAGCTTGTTGGTTTGCTGTGTCTTGAAGATATACACGTAGTCGCCGTTGGCCTTGCCATTCTTCATCTGTCGCAGGATGTTGCAGGTGTATGCTATCTGCCCGTCGAGCAGCGGCACGTCGAACTTGCCAGTGAACTTACAGTTTTTGAAGTCGTTTTGTATGAATGTGAGGTATGCTTTGTCGAGCGAGAAGCTCCATCCTCCGAGTTTGCCAGTTTTAGCCGACAACACGTCGTTAGCTCCGAGTTCGAGCGAGGCTCCGCTCTTGTCGAAGAACATATTGTCTGCCGATATGTTGAGACGCTTGTTTGTGCCGGTTCCGATTTCGAGCGACTTAGGGAATAGCACTCCCACGGTTTTGATGTAGACACCTTTCCAGGTGTAGTCAGAACCAGTTATTCCCGCCTTTGTCTTGTTGTATCCCGTAGGGAACTTGCCCATACTCGATGAGTTGCGGTATTTTGAATGGTCGTAGACTATGTTGCTTGCCTTGAATGTCCATCCTGGCAGGTCGTCCACCTGGAAGTCGTCCATGGTCACGTCGTCGACGAGTAGGTCTTCCCAGTCGGCAATGCTGGTTTTTATATGCAACTTAGGTTTTTCGGTCGTGGCAGTTCCTCCGACATCTTTCTTTAAGTGCGGAATGGTCATATCGACGTCGATTCCGAGTATTTCGAACTTATAGTTGTGCCATGCCACGTAGCATCCGTCTGTAGGTGTGATTACGTTCTTCGGTGCCTTGAACAGCATGTCGAACGATGAGTCGGGGTCCTTGATGTTGAAGTCGGAAAGCAGAGCGAGCGTTCCGCTTTCAGGTATCACCTTATCCGGGGATATACATATTCGTGGTGCACCAAGCACAAGTATGTCGTTGTCGGTGTATCTGGTGTTAGGTAGTGTGAACTCACCCATTATGTTCATCGTGGCGTAGTCTGCGGCGAATGTCATTCCCACGATTTGTATGTCCACCGGTGAGCTGTTGACGCTCTTAGGCAGGGATATAGGCATGTATGCTCTGTCGATATTGCCTTTCAGCACTCCCTGTCCTGTTCGTATGTATTTATAGTATTTTGCCAGTTTTAGTTGCTTTGCTATGTCTCCCACTCCGGCATTGGTGAGTTGGTCGCGCGAAGTGAGTCCTGTTTCTCCAATGAGGTTGTCGATTCCCCAGTCGGAGAAGAGTTTCTCCACGGCCTGCATGTCGGTCAGATTCTCTTTGTTTGGGTCGGCATAACCTTCAGCCTTGCCTTGATAAACGATATGGCTCTTATTGATTCCGAGGTCGTCGAACTTAACGCATATTCCCACCTTGAGTCCCATCGGTGTCCATGCCACCCGTCCTTTGCCTTTGAAGAGTCCTGAGCTTTTCTTCTCTATCTCGTCAATGGTCATGGTGTATTCACCGATAGCCACTGCCTTTCCTTTGAGTGCCGATGCACTTTCGTTGGTTGGTGTCTTGTCTTCAACGACAACAGTGCTTGAACATTCGAAATATTTCTTGGAGAGCCGTTCTATATATCCGAAGTCCACGACATTGACCTCGTCGTTGACGAATGTGACGCTATTCTGGTTGGTGCATTTAGGAGTGACTCTCAGCAGCAGGAAATCTCCCACTCCCACTTTCGACATTATCTTATTCCATTCGATGGTGTAATTGAGATCTTTTGTTGTGGTTTTAGCCAGAGGCTGCTTTTTGAGTGCTTCTTCCTTGTTGCCGTCGGGTCCTCCGTTGAAGAGTTCCACGGTGTACGTGAATTTGAGAGTATCTGCTTGTAGGCCTTCACCACCAAGATGACGTGCCGGCTCCCATTTGGCTTCCACGTCTTCTCCTGCGAAGAGTTTACGGTAGTTGCCGCCATTCTCCATGAAGTTGGGACGTGTGATTGTTGGGTTTCGGAAAGTGTAGAGGGCATTAGGGTCGATTTGCTCTGCCTGTCCGGTTCCTCCGAAGATTACTTTTGGCTCATTATCTTCCTTGTCTTTATTGTCTTTGTCGCCCTTGTCACCTTTATCGTCTTTATCCTTATTGTCTTTGTCGTCTTTGTCCTTCTCTTCTTCAGTTGTCTTTTCCACTTTCGGCTCGTCGTTGGTTTTGATTCTGAATACGATAGGTTCGCTCTGTCCGTTGTTTTCCAACATCACATAGTCGAGTGGATTTCCAGCAGCCGGATGAGCTGTCACTTGTGCCACATATCTTTTGTTGGCATTAAATTCCGAAATGATGATGTTTTGCGGAATGATGCATTGCGGCACGTAGAGCCTGTCGCGCTGATAGAGTGTAGGTGCACGTTCGAGAGCGTGGTTGGCAGTCCATCCCTGTGGTATTTCCACCACTCTGAATGAATATTCATATCGTGCAAAATTACTGCTGCATGTGATGGTCGGTATTGTCCAGTTGAACATGGAGTTGAGCGGGTCCACTTCAGCCACTCCATCTTCTTTTGTTCCGAGTGTTGATGGCAGTAGGAACATAGGAGCCTGTGCCTTATAGCATACGGTGAAGGTGCATTGTCCGCTTGCCGGGTTGCTCACCACCACTGGCGTCATCATCTTCGGGTTGCTCCATTTGTATGCCGTGATATGAGCGCGGTATTGTCCTTCAGGCAGGAGTCCGAACCTACCGCGTGCATAGTCGTCGAAGAGGTTAGCCGGGCAGCTTATTTCGTTCTGCGGAATATGGTCGAAGAGATGCTTCATCTCAATCGATGTGAGAGCTATCTGGCTGTTTGCCGGCACTACAATCGGTTTTTCCGGCTGTCGGTTAGCAGGAGTGGATAGCGACAGCCCGTTGTCGGGCATGAACTGCTCTATTTGCAGCCCGAGGTGGACATATTGAGTTTCCGAAGTTGTGTTGGTAAGCTGCAGTATGAAGTACTTTCCCGGGTTGGAAAGATATAGCATCACCTGTGGCGGCAACACCTGCTGAACCGGGGTAACGTTGACGATGACCTCCTGCGCCATTGTCTTCATCGCACTGGTCATCAGTGCTATCAGCAGAAATATATATTTTATTCTTGTTCTCATATCAAGGGCTTATATATAAGGTTTGAACTATGTCTGTTTGTTTCTTATGCCATTATCCTATTGGATGTTGTCGAGTTGTTGCTGTGCTTTGTTTTTTCTCTTGATTCCGAATGCAGGAAGCGTGTATGCATAGCTGAATGTGACGTTCACGTCGGTGTCGTCGAGTTTGCTTCGTGTGTGGCTCAGGTTGACGTCGCCGTATTTGTTGATGCCTGCCTGGAGCGAGAATGCATGGTCTTTCTTGATGGTGTATGTGGCGTTGAGGTTGCCTCCGATCGACATGCTCTTCGACTGTTTCTCCACTTCGTTGTAGACGAGCGAGAGGCTGGCAGACAGTGTGAGGTTCTTTTCCTTGAGGAATGAGCGCGATGCCCCAAACGTGGCTATATCGCTGGTGAACTTTGATTTGTAGCCTTTAGAACGCTGATGGTTGAGTGTGACGTCGAAGTCCACTTCCCATGGCTTTACTTCCACCGCGTAGGATGCACCGAGTGCAAGGCTGTTCACGTCGTTTTCGCCTTTTGAGAACTTGTTGAGGTCTTTGTTGTCGGTTGTGGAAGCTGATAGAGCAATGGTATGTCCGAGGTTTTCCCCTTCGATGGTGTATTGTGGTGTGAGTGTTAATGACGATGTGCGTCGTTTCACTCTTGTCTCTTCTTCCACGTGTGCCGTTCCGTCGCTTTGGTTCTGCAAGAATCCGTTGTAAGCAGCTGTTACGGCAAAGTTTTTTCCTATCTTTGTTGAAGCGTTTAATCCGTAGATATATCCCTTAGTGGTGTAGAGTTGTTCGTCTGAGAGGTTGTCGGCCTGCCCTGAGAATGTCCCTGACAGAGCAACGGTTTTAAAGAGGTTTGTACTCATGGTTAGCCCGAGGCTGTGGTAGTTGTTGCTCATGTAGTTGGTTCCGAGCGACTTGAAGTCGGGCTGTATGTATTTATATGTAAGGCTGGCATTCACACCTCCGTATGACACGTTCATGCTGGCATCTCCTGCAAATCGTGCGAGGGATGAATATTTGGCTGTGAATAGCTTCTCAAGGTCTTCAGCTTTTTCGTTTTGGATTTTAGGTGCGCTTTTGTCGGTGTTGAAAAGCGACATGGCAGCGTTGGCGGTGAATGAGAGCCATGATGCCGGTGTGACACATCCTTTCACACCAACTACGAGGTTTTCCTGTGCCGCCAGACTTTCTCGATATTGCTCCCTGATAGAGCTCGAGACGTCGAATGCTCTGAGGAGGTAGAGGTCGATATAGTTTTTCTTTGTTCCGTATCCCACTTTGAATCCCCATCCGACACGTCGCATCTGCGGTGTTCTGGCATGGGGGTCGGTTGGGTCGTCGTTGATGGCTTTCTGCAGTATTCCGTAGAATGCCCCTGACCTGAATTTGTTGTGAGAATACTCCAGTCCGATACCGTTGAACGGCATGTTCATCACGTATTTCGACATTTCCATATTGCTCTCGCCGATGTATCCAGTCCAGTCCTTGTAGGTAGGTGTGAATGACAGCGATAGATGTGGATAGTTGAATTCCACATTGCTGTTTGAATAAGAAATTGCGAAAGGCAAGCTGATTCCATATAGGTCGACATTCATGTTGGCATAGAATAATGTGCTGAATGGTGAACCATATTCCGTTCCTGCCGACGAATATCGATATGTGTTCTGCGTGCCTATCGTACCGGTTATTATGAGCGGGTCGCTCTTGGCAATATCCGATATGTTCTGACCCCTTGCCTTGATGCATGGCAAAAGCATGAGTGCCAGCAATGCTATGTAAATATGTGTCCGTTTAGACATATAACTTTCTGTTGAGAGGTGTAACTCCGGGTTGCTTATAAATAAATAATGTGAAAAGGTTGCACCCCTTGGGGTACAGCCTTTTCAATATTGGTTTGCGTTATTATCTTACTATCTTGTTAGCTTTTCCGTCGGCAGATTTCAGAATGTTGATTCCCTTGCCTAATACATGGATTCTGCGTCCGGATGCATCATATATTTCGTAGTTTTTCAAGTCTTCTGTTTTGATGTCATAGATACCTGTAGCATCAAATCCAGAGAGTTTTATTGGCTGTCCGATTGAACCAGCTCTCGATGAGAATGGTATGCTGTTTGATATATTGATTTCTTCACCGGTCCTTATGTTGTAAACTTTGAATTCCAGTTGCTCGCCCATTGTGCCTCCAGCGTTGATAAACATATTGCCACTCTGTGAGATGGTTCCGAATCCGCGACATTCATCACCCACGAATGCAGCCACAACATAGTCTTCAGGGTTTTCGATTCCTTCAAGGCTTGCAATGATAGGCATATTGTCGGCGAATTGCGATACGTCTACAGTGTGCCCTGTCAGTTGGCTGAGATTTCTGATGTTTGCTCCGCTGTCGTCAGTCATTTCTTCATATCCAAGTCCGTTGAAGTTCACTTGTGTGCCTGCTGTGTTAGCAAAGTAGATGTATCCTTTTCCTGGTTTGAACGAGAACGGGTTGGTTTTGCTTGTCACCCATGAACCTCCGGAATATGTGGCGAAATTATCTTTTCCGATGATCATGTCGCCATTCTGTGCACCTTCCACCCATCCTGATTCGAGCGAGTGAGGCAGACAGCTTACGTAGGAAATCCAGTTATATCCTTTGTTCATTGTTTGGCTTTCAGGTAGAATTTCCTGGTATGTGCTTTCAGCATATACATTGTGCCCAAGGTTAATGCTCATTCCTTTCTCGCTCTTCACCTTGTACATTCCGGCAGCCGGTGTGAGTTCGGTTATGTCACCGAAGAGCCCGTTCTTAGGGTCGTTGTAGAGCAGTTGTGTCTGTGAACGCATCTCTATGATGCCGTTCTTTATCTCATCGATGTATTGTCCGTTCGTCATGATAGGCAGTGCTGTTGTTCTGACAGGCAGTGCATTTATTGAGATCCAGTCCCATCCGGCTTCAGATGCCACTTCAGCATTGATATATGCTGTTCCTCCTACGTATGCCTCGTATGTTGCGATGGAAGGATCTATTATCATTTCTCCGTTGTAGAGCACCCGATAGGAGTAAGTTCCGTAAACACGTCCTGTGCAGTTCCACACGAGTCCGGTGTCGTCGGCAGGCACTGCTACTGCAGCAGTTCCGAATCCGTCGGTTTCGTCGAACTCGATGCTGATGAGTGACGGGTCGATGCCGTCGCCGCTTGCAGTGAGGGTGAGAGTAGTGCTATGGGTTGTGAACAGTTCGATTGACTCTGGGCATTGTATGGATATTGGTTCAGCCACGTGAATGGTCATCGTTGTAGAGATATTAGGATAGTCGTTGCAATAGAACAGTACGGTGTATGTTCCTGCAGCCTCAATGGTGCCCTTGTCGTTGATTCCTTGTGCTTCAACCCAGTTGTAGGTCCAGCTTTGGTCTGTGGCGTTGTCAGGCAGAATCGTTACTTTGAGAATTCGGTTTTGCACCATATCGCCAATGATGTTTCCTATGTTGTCGCCTATTGATGCTTCAATGCTCGTAGGGGTGATGCTTATGCTTGTAGGTGGTATGGCTGTAGCGGTAATAAATACTGAGGTGTATGTGCTGAACGATGTGGCAGCAGCACCGGTAGCGTCTATTTCCCCGCTTACGGTCAGCCCTAAATAACCTTGCCCTACTTCAGCTTTAGCTGTTAGTATGTTTTTGTCGTCTACAGAGAAGAATGCTTCACTGTTGGCAAAATCCCATGTATAGGTGAGCGTGCTGACGAGTTTGGAATTGGATGTCTCGGTGGTTTTCTGTTCAGTTCCTCCTACCACGTATGAAATGTCGTTTCCTATGTTGTAGGTGAACGGCAGTGTTCCTTCCAGTTCAGTAGTGCTTGGGAGCTTCACTTCTGTCAGCGGGTCGAGATTGAGAGTGAACGGAGTGGCATGGGCAGATGCTTCGTAATTCCATGTCTCCGTTTTCTTCAGTTCGTATTCCAGTCCTTTGTAGAAGGCTTTGAACGTGATGGTTTTCCCGGTGTCGTCGCTTATGTTTCCACGCACTTCGAGCAGAGTGTAGCTTGTTGTCGGTGTTGCACCTATGAATGCCTGCCCGCGCACTTGTCCGTTGATGAAAGCTGCAATTTCCACATTGTCGTTTGCAGAAGCTATTCGTTGTGGTCCCAGATAGAGTTGCACTAATAGTGGAGCACGGTCCTCATAGTCGTTGGCACTCGGGGCTGTCCAATGGTCTGCAAATGCAGAACTGATGCTTGTGGTCAAGCATAATAAGGTGATAAGAAATTTTTTCATATCGTCAGGTTTTAATGTTTCCCAAAAACAGGTTTGTAAGTAACTCGTTTGTAAAATTAATGTTATTTTATTAATTCTACAAATTCTAATTGTTAAAAATGCGTTTTTTTTTTTTAAAAAAGTTAATTTAACGAAATTAAAATGTTATTGTTGCATCTTTATCTGGTGTTTCATCAGATGTGTTATTTTTGATTTCGTCTGCCACTTCGTCTATGGCTTCCACCAGTTGTCTGATGTCTTCTTCGAGCTTTTTGTAGATAGGTGCGTCCTTGAAGTCGGTGTTTCGTTTGAGCATCTGGTCCACTGAACATTGGCTGTGGTTATAGCTTGCCAGTTCGTTGTCGGTTTGTTGTTTGTGTCCTTTTCCGAGGTTTTTGATTTCCTTTTCGCGTTCTCTTCGCAGCATTGTGCACACAGGGTCCATTGCCGCCATCACCACGTTGTCCATCACGTGGTGTCCCTGTATAAACATGTAGGTATTGTCTTTGGTTACCCCCAGCTGTTCGAGTTCTTCCTTGAGCGGTGTGAGTTTGCCTTTTGCTTCCTGATAGTTCTGCTGCATCCATGCCACCTTTCGGTTCACCTTGTGTCTCAGGTTTTCAAGTGCATCTACGGGATTCATTATGTTGAGTTTTTCTACCGACACGAAATTAAGGAAGGTGTTGAGCGGCATTTCTTTGTAGAGTTGTTTCCTGTATAGCCACACCGACCATACGAACAGTTCATATACTATGTTGCTGTAGAGTTTGAGATATTCTTCGAAGTCGAAGATCTGATGGTCGTTGAGTGTTGACATGACGCACACCTCATGGAGCGACGGTGCATAGCACTGATAGTTTTCGATGGAGTAGGCGTATGTGTGTATGACGAACGGGTTGTTGAGCATTTCCCTTGAAAACGGCGATGCTCCCTGCAGCATATAGTCGTAGTCGGCATCGACGCATGCAATCATATATTTGCCAAGGTTCTTTCCCAGCGAGTTCATCATGGCTTGTTTCTTTCCTCTTGACAGGTCGTTGCGTGATGGCAGCATCACTTCGAAGTCGAGGTCGTCGCGCTTGAAGTCGTCGAGCACGGAACGCCAGAAGAAAATATCGCTGTAGCTCTCCACGTAAACCACTATTTTCTTCTTGTTGTTGCCTTTTGGATGCAGTCGGGATGCTGCTTCGAGGAACTTGGAGTTGATGTTTCTTGTAAGGCGTTTACTCATCGTCGGTTATTTCGTCCACTTCGGTCACTGCGTCCATCCATCCGTCCATGATGAGTGCCGGCGCATGTGTCGACATAATGATTTGTGCATTTGGATTTAGTTTTCTGATCAGATTGATGAGCTGTTGCTGCCATTCTATGTGGAGGCTTATCTCGGGTTCATCCATGATGAGTGCGTATGGTTCTTCGTTTTCCACCAATACTGTCAGCAGTATGACGAGCAGTTGCTTTTCGCCAGACGAGAGCTGATATGGTGTAAGTGTATCGCCTTGCTGGAAGAACTGTATCTCGTTGCTCTTACGGTCGATTTTCTTCTTTGTGTCTTCAAAGAGCTTATCCACCATGTCTTGAAACATGGTCTTTGGTTTCGACAGGGCTGCTGCCTTGGCTGTGTCCTGCGGATTTCCCGATGTGAGCAGAGCAATCATCTTGTTGCCAATGTTCACCTGATAGTCGAGGAATCGTTTCTGCAGTTTGTAGACTTGCCAGTCGAGTTCGGTCTTCACTCTTGAGTCAGCCAGTTTCTCGAGCAGGTCGGAGTGGAGCAGTGGTCGGTCGAAACTGCGTATCACGTCGTATTTGATATATTCGGAGTCGGCAGGGAATAGTTCTATCTTTATGTCGTTGGTGAATTCTTTCGGTCTTACCTCACCTCCGTCGATGAATCGAAGTGCTTTGACTGAATGGTTTATGATAGTGCTTTTTCCCACTCCGTTGATGCCGCTGAGAATGTTCACGTCGGGCTTGAGGTTCCAGGTTATATGCCTTCCTCCTTGCCAGAGTTCCTTGATTTCTATCTTGCTTATGTATTTTGCTCGTTTTCCCATAGTATTCTCGTTTTTCATTACAATTTTTACAAATATAGTAATAAAAAAATCAATGGAGTTAATTTTTTCAGTATTTTTTCTTTAAATTCGGATAAAACGATAACCAGCCTGAGCGGTGTGCTCAGGCTGGATGCCATTTTATTGTGAGAGAATTTGTGTGCTAGTCTATGACACGTGTGCCACCTGTTTTGTTGTCTTGTCCGCTTGCGCCAATAACCAATCCATTAGTTGCTCCGTTTTGCAATGTGATATGCAGGTTGCCGTCGGACTGGTTCAGATTGCTTATAACGTTGACTCCGTAGGCGTTAGCATTTTGCACGGTTACGTGGATATCACCTCCGGAGATATACATGTCTTTATCCACCCTTATTCCCATGCATTTCGACAAGTCGGTGGTATATATGTCGCCAGATACAGTCAGGTTAATTTCTGTTCCTCGGAAATGTGCATCTCCACCATTCTTCACTGTAGATGTGGTTTTTGAGGCTTTATTGGCTTTTATGCCTTTAGCACCCTGTCCACTGATGTTGCCGGTGATGGTTCCTCCGTCGAAATATGCATCCCATCCACATTTGAGTCCTTGGCTAATGTTTCCAGTCACGTTGAGGTTGATGTCTCCTCCAGTCATGTAGATGACAGAGTCGGCTTTTACTCCTGCTCCGTCGGTTTGGTTCACCTCCAGATTGAGTGTTCCTCCGCTTATGTTTATGATGCCGTAGTCGTCGCTGTCAATGCAGTCGCCTTGACAGTTTGACATATTGACTGTGCCACCCTTCATGATGAACTGCACGTCTTCAGCGTCGGCAGCCAGTTTGCTGCCCACTCCGCAGTGCATTCCGTCGCTCTTGGCACCAAGAATATTGATTGTGCCGGTTGATGACTTGAGCATGAGGTATTCTTTTGCGCAGATGGCATGCTTGGTGTTTCCCGTCACGTTGAGAGTGCCCTTGCCCTTTATTTCAAGGTGTCCCTTGCAGTAGAGAGCAGCTTTCTGTGCACCACTGCTGGCATCTGCGAAAGTGTTCTCCGTGTCCTTCATCATCTTCAGCTCAACTCGCTTTCCACATTCTATGTCGAGTGCGGCTCCTTTCTGGCTTATAAGGTTTACTCCGTTAAGATGCATGGTCAGTTTGTAGGAACCAGTGAGTGTAAGTGAGCCGTTGGTAGAACTTCCTTGAAGCACATAGAGATATTCATCTGTTGTGGTTTTTGAAACGATGTTTACGTGTGCTCCGTTGACGGTGTATGTCACGCCTTTGATGGAAGGGTCGATGTCGACAGTTGCAGATGTGCCGTTCCATGTGATGGTGACAGCGGGGAATGAGGGTTTTGTGAACACTATGGAGTCGATATCTGCCACTTCGTAGGTTTCGCCGTCAATAGTGAATTCCGTTTTGTCGTCGTTGAACTGGAATTCATGCAGATCGGCTATTTTGAATCCGTCGGAGTCGAATTTCTCGCATATATAGAAACTCTCCTGTGCAGTCATGTTGAAAGCAACAAGCATCAACAATGCTGAAAGTATAGTTTTTTTCATCGTCTTCGTGATTTATTGGTTATTTGGCAATCTTAAGGCTTTTGTTGCCCATCTTCACAACGTAGATGCCTTTAGGCAGATTTTCGAGGCTTATCACATCGCCTTTCTCATATTTGCCCTTAGCCACAGCAATGCCGCTTGAATTGAATACTTCAACAGGAGTATTGCCAGTTACCTTAAGACTCTTGCCATCCCATACGTCAGCCGATTCTAATGCCATCTCGTTGATGCCGGTTGTAAGTTCTCCGAAATACATTTTTGATATACCAGAAATGGCAAATGTTTCGGATGATCCGTCAGTCTTAAGCACTACTACATTATTGTCCTTAAAAGATATTTTCTGTAGTTGTGCCACTTCGAATGTGTTGGTCTGCTCGTTGATGATGTATAGTCCTACTTCGCCGTCGGCCCATGCTGCCATTGAGGCGAATGCGGTCAGAACCGCCATTAATAATCTTTTCATAATCGATGTTTAGTTATGATTAGTTGGTTAAATTAAAAAATCAGAAATTGAACTTGTATCCCACTCCAATCAGGTGTCCGTTAGGGTCGTCATCGTCGTCTTCGCTGGAATATCGATAAAAGAGGTTGAGTTCGTGCACTTTGTTTATTTTATATTCGCTACCCACCGACAGTTTCCATTTGTTTGCCGTGTGGTTGAGTCCCACTCCGTAGTCCACGCTGGCGTATGGGTTGAGCGGTATGCCCTTCACATTGTATTTCACGGTGAATTTCGACCTTAGCACCAGTTTGTCTTTTTTCTTTCGTGGTGATTTCTTGTTTTCATCGTCGAATGGCACAGCCTGTGCATCAGGATTCACATAGAAATCACCGTCGCCATTGATAGCCCATGCGTTGGCATCATAGTATTTTGGTTGAGTGCCTTCTTCGTCCCAGTAGTCGCCGCTCTCCCTCCATTTGTAGTATTCTTCGTTATGCCGCATACGCGGGATGGAGTCGGTGGAGTTATAATGTGTGTACTGGAATGTTTCTTTGAGTGAGAACGACCAACGTTTCGATGGTGAGAAGGTTCCTGTTAGCGACAGGTTGGTTCTGTGTCGGTTGCGCCAATATGCCTCTGTTGTTTGGTATCCTTTTCGTTGAGTGAATCCATTGAGAGCTTCCACATCGTTGCCATCGTCGTCTTGGATAGTGGTGTAGTGTTCTCTGATTCTGTCGAAGTCTTCCACGGAACTTGCCGTTTGCCGCCAAATATATTGGAATCCAAGTCCCGACTTAATGCTGAAACGCTTGTCCATGGTCTGGAAGAGCCTATAGTTAACACCTGCTCCCAGCATGAAGCGTTCAATCATGCTTGAGTTGTCTTGAGTTCGCAGCTCGCTCTCCAGTTCGATTGAAAATCCAGGACGAATCTTCTTCTCCAGTCCAAGATTGAAAGAGAGACCGAAATCGTTCTTCTTTACTCTGGTGCTGCTTATATCGTAGAGCGACGGAGCATGTATGAGGTCTTGTGCCATCATAGAGGCGCTACATGTCATCCCTATTGCTATTAACCACGCTTTTTTCATGTTGTAAGGGGTTTGTTGTTTGACTCCTGTAATATTTATTTATCCCATTATTTTGGGCATTTTCTGTGGCATTTCATGGTGTTCCTCATTCTCTCTGTAGAATATTTTGATGAATGCCATGTCTTTTAGGAAGTCGATATTTCCAATGTTGACCGATGTGATATCGAGTCCAGTGCGTTTCTTGAGGTCTTCAATCAGTTCATCTCGTTTTTCCGGCACGATAAGGTCAATCTTGTCGTAGTTGATATATTTCGAGGACAGCCCCTTGGCAAGCGCTTTTCCTTCGGTGATCCACACAATGATGATGAACAACAGGTTTGTGAGTACCAGTTCACCCATTGCAATAGTTTCACGATGAACGAATTGCTCTTTCTTCATGGATATATCCCATGCCATACCATTGAGTGCAGCCAGTGCAATGATTACGAAAAGGTAGGTCATTTCTCTGATTGGCACAGACTCAGTTCTGTATCGCATGATGCAGAATATTGCGAATAGTCCCATTCCTATGCCAGTTTCCATCGTTTCGCCGCTCATAAGGTGGATAAGCATGAATATAGCGAATCCAACTAGCATATATGTGAAGAAGAAGTCGCGTCGTCTGCTTTTTGGGAAATAGAAACATCTTGTGATTAAAAAGCAGAAAATGGTGTTGATTAAGAATCTGAGAATGAGGTCTGTCACCTTTCTCTTTGTCTTCACCTTGGCATATTCCTGTGGTGTAAGCGTGCGATAGTCGTAGTCTGCTTGATATTCATCCACTGCAACTGCTGTTCCCGGCACAGCAGTCAGTGCCGCGTCGGCTTCGGCTTCGAGTTGTGCCAATTGTGTCGAGTCAAGCACAGCTTCATCTGAATCGTCGACGACGTCTTCGTCGTCTTCGCTGTCGGTTAATTCTGCTTGATATTCTTCTGGCAGAGGTACATCGTCAGCCTTGACTGACAGGGAGAAAATGGCAAACAACATGACCAATTGTATGCCAATCAATTGGATTCTTTTCATATCATTTTTAATTTAGTAAACAAGTAAACGAGTTGTTTGTGTTAGTTGATTATGAGTTTGTAGTATCAAAATCCTTAAATCATAAATCCTTAAAATTCTTTACGTATTGCTGTCCACTTCTTCTGCTCCGTCTCTGATTTGGTATGTCTCGTCGGCATTTATTTTTCTGAGCATTCTGAGTTTTTGCTTGAAATTGTTTTGTTTCAGATGTGGGTCGGTAGTCACCATTCCTATGCAGCATTTTGAAAATCCTGTGGGGTGAATATGTAGGTCGCGCAGGATGTTGGTTATGGGCGAGAAGATATTTCCGTCGCGCTTTAGTTCTATGATGACGATGTTTTCGGTGTCGTAGTCGTTAAGTGTTTCGAAGTTGTGGAACGTCACATTGAAGTCGATGGTCAGTCGTTCGGTCTTGCCCATATTGACGAGGGTGATACGGTGGAAGTGGTTTTGCACTATAGGATGCATGTCTTCGAGGTTGAGTCCTGTTCTTTTTAACACCAGTTCTGCCGCCCCTTCAGTTTGTTTTGCCGTCTCGAGGCTTTCCACCTGTATGCGTTTCTTCTTGGTTCTGAGATGGTTGTTCTTGCGTTTTACCTCCAGAAAAGTGAGGTCGCCACTGCTCAGATATGTCCTCACCCTTACCTTTGTGCGATTGGCATATCTGTTGTGGTGCTGCATGTATTGAGTGTAGCGGTCGGTGTCGAAATACGTTGTGCGATATGGGCTGATACGGTCGCCGTTGATTTCCTGCACATAGTATTTGTCTTTCACTCGTCTGAGCAGTTCCACGAGCAGACGCCTGGATGTGACGAACTTGGTGTCGATTCGGTTCATCAGCTTGATCGACGACATCTGGTCGAGGGATATCGGCTCCATCACATTGAGCAAATCCAATATGTCTTGATTGGAGATAGGCATTGTTAGTTTTCTAAAAAATAGATTTTCCGCTTTTACGGGAATCAAGTGCAAATATACATTAATTTTTAATTATAATGTCAATTTAACACTTTTTTTTATTGCAAATTAGTTAAATTGTAACAATTTGATTAATTTTTAGGTAATTATGTGTTTTTTTTAAATTTTATTTATGTCAATTGTGATGTTTTAATATAATGTGATGTTTTAATATAAAAAGAATCAATCGATTTATTAACCGATTGATTCATAAAGATACTTTTATATAGATAAATGATAGATATTTGCTAAAAAATGATATATTTGTAGTATTTTAAAAGCTGAGTCTATGATATTATTTTCTGTTGAAATGTTGTCAACAAGACAAATATAATTTATAGATTCATAATTGTTGAGTTATTTGTCAAATTGCCAAAAATATTTTCATTTTTCATTTTTCATTTTTCATTTTATTTATTTATCTTTGCAACTTAGTATGGAAAACAAATAACAATGTAATTCTAAAATATCTATGGCAAAAACTCCGGAATTTAAGTATGCACCCATGTTTCAGATGGGAAAAGACGACACTGAATATCGTCTTCTGACAAAAGACTATGTCAGTGTGGGCGAATTTGAGGGAAAAGAAATAGTGAAGGTGGCTCCAGAGGCATTGACCCTTCTGGCACAGCAGGCATTCCACGACGTGGAGTTCTTGCTCCGCAGGGAACACAACCTTCAGGTGGCAAAGATTCTGCGTGATCCGGAGGCAACGGAGAACGACAAATACGTGGCACTTCAGTTCCTGCGCAATGCAGAGACTGCTGCCAAGGGCATACTGCCGTTCTGCCAGGACACCGGCACAGCTATCATCCATGGTGAGAAAGGCCAGCAGGTTTGGACTGGTTTTGAAGATGAGGAAGCTCTATCAAGAGGCGTGTATAACACATTCACTGAAGACAATCTGCGCTATTCTCAGAATGCACCTTTGAATATGTACGACGAGGTGAATACCAAGTGCAACCTTCCTGCACAAATCGACATTGAGGCTACAGAAGGTGCAGAATACCGCTTTGTGATGGTTGCAAAGGGTGGTGGTTCTGCCAACAAGACGTATTTCTATCCGATGACCAAGGCCACTATCCAGAACGAAGGCACACTCCTGCCGTTCTTGGTTGAGAAGATGAAGAGTCTTGGCACGGCAGCCTGCCCACCATATCATATCGCATTTGTGATTGGCGGCACATCGGCAGAGAAGAATCTGCTGACTGTGAAGCTGGCATCTATCAAATACTACGACTCACTGCCTACCACCGGCGATGAGACTGGACGTGCCTTCCGCGATGTAGAGCTCGAAGAGAAACTGCTTAAGGAAGCATACAAGATTGGTTTGGGTGCTCAGTTCGGCGGTAAGTATCTGGCTCACGACATACGCGTGATCCGTTTGCCTCGCCATGGAGCAAGCTGTCCTATTGGTATGGGTGTGAGTTGTTCTGCCGACCGCAATATAAAGGCAAAGATCAATAAAGACGGAATATGGCTTGAGAAGATGGACACCAATCCTTCAGAACTCATTCCAGAGGAATACCGTCGTCCGGGCGAAGGCGGCAAGGGTATAGAAATCGACCTTGGCCAGGGAATAGATGCTGTTCGCAAGGAACTGAGCAAATATCCGGTGTCAACCCGCGTGAATCTGAAAGGCACAATCATCGTGGCTCGTGACATAGCTCACGCCAAGCTGAAAGCACGCCTGGATGCTGGTGAGGGCATGCCCGATTATTTCAAGAAATATCCAGTGCTGTATGCAGGTCCGGCAAAGACTCCTGAAGGCTATCCTTGCGGATCGATGGGACCTACCACTGCCAATCGTATGGACCCTTACGTGGATGAATTTCAGGCAAATGGTGCTTCGCTGGTGATGATTGCCAAGGGCAACCGCAGCCAGGTGGTGACCGACGCATGCAAGAAGCATGGTGGATTCTATCTCGGAACAATCGGAGGTGTGGCTGCAGTGTTGTCGCAGTCGAGCATCAAGTCGATTGAATGTGTGGAATATCCAGAACTGGGCATGGAAGCCATCTGGAAGATCGATGTGGAAGATTTCCCGGCGTTTATCCTCGTGGATGACAAGGGCAACGACTTCTTCCAGCAACTCAAGCCATGCGAAGGATGCACCATTATTAAATAAAAAATTGATAATTGATAATTCATAATTGAATTCATAATTCATAATTGATAATTGATAAAGAATGCGAGAAGACAAGAATGCGAGAAGACGAGGCAATAGTGGTTTTTACAAAGAACTCGTTAACTTGTCAACTTGTTAACTCGTCAACTAAACAATATTATGGACGAAGTAAAAAAATATTTGGACGAAGCTGAGGAGAAGATGGAAATGGCTTCCATGCACTTGGAAGAATCTCTCAGCCGTATACGTGCCGGCAAGGCAAACATCCATATCTTGGACGGTGTGCGTGTGGATAGTTATGGAAGCATGGTGCCTCTGAGCAATGTGGCAAGTCTGACAACTCCAGATGCCCGCAGCATAGCTATCAAGCCATGGGACAAGAACATGATCAAGGAGATAGAGCGTGCCATCATCAACTCTTCTGTTGGCATCATGCCAGAGAACAATGGAGAGGTGATTCGTCTCGGAATCCCAGTTCTGACCGAAGAACGTCGTAAGGAACTGACCAAGCAGTGTAACAAAGAGGCAGAAACCGCAAAGATATCGGTTCGCAACGCACGCCGCGACGCAATCGAAAAACTGAAGAAATGCACCAAGAACGGTGTGCCTGAAGACCTTGCAAAGGACGGAGAGGAGAAGTGTCAGAAGATACACGACAAGTATATCAAGAGTATTGACGCTATGCTCGAAGCCAAGAACAAGGAAATCATGACTGTATAGTGCACGGGCTTGTTGTTAGAAATACCGGCAGCTGGTACACCGTATCTGCTGACGATGGTACGCTATGGGAAGCTAAGGTGAAGGGGAATTTCCGTATTAAGGGAATCCGCTCCACCAATCCCGTTGCGATAGGCGATCGTGTGGACTTCACACCTCTGCCCGACAACACTGCGCTCATCACTGCCATCGACGACCGCAAAAACTATGTCATCCGCAAGTCGATCAACTTGTCGAAACAATCACATATACTGGCCGCAAATGTCGACCAGTGTTTTTTGATTGTAACCCTGCGTAATCCAGAGACGTCCACCACCTTTATCGACCGTTTCCTCGCATCGGCAGAAGCATATAGGATACCTGTGGTACTGGTGTTCAACAAGACCGACCTGCTCGACGATGAAGACATGGATTTGCTGCGTGGCATGGTCAGACTCTACAACACCGTTGGATATGAATGCCGATGCGTGTCGGCAACGGCAGGAACGGGAGTGGAGGAACTACGCGGTTTATTGTCAGGAAAGGTTACTTTGCTCAGTGGCAACAGCGGGGTAGGGAAGTCAACACTCATCAACCGCCTGTTCCCTAACCTCGATCTAAAGACTGCTGAGGTGTCGGACGCATATCAGACAGGAAAACATACTACCACCTTCTCCGAAATGTTTCCGGTGGATGGTGCTGGCTATATCATAGACACTCCAGGTATTAAGGGCTTCGGCACATTCGATATGGAGCGTGAGGAAGTGGGGCATTATTTCAAGGATATATTCCGTGTGTCGCACGACTGCCGATTCAACAACTGCACTCACACCCATGAGCCGGGATGTGCAGTGCGTGAGGCAGTGGAGCATCACGACATAAGCCTCAGCCGCTATAACTCCTATCTCTCTATGCTCGAAGATAAGGACGAAGACAGATATAGGAAAGGCTATTGAGATAGTTTATAGTTGTTGTACTTAATCTGTCCTCTGTAGGGGCGTGTCTTGCGTGCGCTCTTCTGGCCGTAATACGTTTTTTAAAACCTACTACGATTCTTTTCAGAAAATTCATTTTTAACCATTAAACTCCGATATCAATAAGTCAAATGAGATATCTGCTTTTAGCCATATTATTAATGCTGCCGGTGTGTATGTCAGGTCAGACGTATGAAGAGCTGGTAGGGCAGGCTCAAACGGCTGTGGAACACGACAGCTTAGAGAAGGCTGAGGCATTGTATAAGAGTGCCCTGAAACTGAATCCTAATGATTATCGCAATGCTCTCGTATATCATAACCTTGGCCACGTGCAGGAGATGATGTATTGGCGGAATACCAATATGAAGAAGATGCTTGAAGAGGCTGTCTACAACTATTCCAAAGCTATAGAGATGCAGCCCGAATCTGTTCCTATGCGCTTTTCGCGTGCAAACCTTAATCTTAATATGAAAAGCTTTGGAAAGGCTATTCTCGACTATTCTGCCATCATCGACAAGGACAAAACCAACACAACGGCTCTCAACCGACGCGCATATTCTTATTTTCAGATGCGCGACTACGACAAGGCACGCACCGACTATGAACGCGTGCTCGAAATTAATCCTACCGACTATACCTCTGCTCTGGGCATAGCCCTTGTTCTTCAGAAAAGCAATAAATCCAGAGAAGCTATATCCAGGCTGGAATTCCTTATTGCCGCCTATCCCGACAATCCGGAACTCTATGTGGTTCGCTCGTCGATGTATGAGGATCTCAACATGAGGGAGATGGCGATTCTCGACCTGTCTAAAGCCATAGAGATGCAGCCAGACAACCCGGAATACTATATTCAGCGGGCTATGGTTTACGAGAAGATGGGAAAGAAAGCACTCGCCAAACGCGACTACCGAAAAGCGTCCAGATTACAATAACACATTCAAATGCGTTGTAGCTTTAATACTGATTTGCTTTAGACTTTTTTAAAAAGTGTTACTTCACGTAAAGATATTGCACATTGATACTTGTGCCTGTTGATCCGAAGCGGTCGCCTCGTTTGTTGAACCATACGGGCATTTCTCCTGTTGGTTCCACCACGAGCTTGTATTTGGCTTTTGGCAGCTCGGGGGAGATGTATCTTATGTCGCAGGAAGGGGACAGACTATAGAAATCCACCAGTGATGTGTGAACAGTATCGCCTTTCATGGTCAGTATGCTCACTCTTCCGTAGCCACTCTGGGTGTTGGTATTACCAATAATTGCAACTCTTGTTCCTCTAAATTTCTTTTCAAACTTATCGTCTGTTGTGCTTGAGCTGAAATAGGGTCTGGTGCGCTTCCATTTCCATAGCAGTATTTCTTCTTCGCTATGGTATTGTTGATGAAGGCATGTGGTTACCAAATATTTCTCCATAGCAACAGATGAAGGGCTCCATGCCGTATGAAACTCTGGGATGCTTATTTCGTCATGGCTGAATGATATTGGTTGCCACACGTAAGTTGCAGCGCTTTTCTGACAAGGATAGCTCCATCGGTCGCCCATATACATATAAACAGTGTCTTCAGCCAATTCAACAGGCAGCACATACGTGCACTGCGAGTTCCAGGTAAGTTTGCCTTCAGGGCACAACAGGCCTTTCTTTTTCCATGGTCCGCTGACAGACGGAGCTGTGAAGTAGAAGTTGTCGTTGCGTTCCCAGCTGGTCAGGTTGGATGTGATGTAATAATATGTGTTTCCTCTGTGAAACATAACAGGAGATTCACCTGCCCCACCGATGGTTGTGATGAGAGAATCGACGGATAGATAGTCGTCTGCCAGCCGATACACGGCGCCGTGGTTTGCAAGCAGGTAGGCAGTGCCGTCGGCATCTTGAAACACTCCCATATCCCAGTATCTCATTTCCTTGCCTTCATACATCAACGGCCCCATCAGACGAAATTCTCCATCCACTCGGTCGCTCACAGCCACAGCTGTCCTCTGGTCGTTGTAGGTCATGTTGTCGGTATGCATCAGCATCACGTATTTTCCCGTTGATGGGCATTTGAGGACCTTAGGCCGTTCACCCACGCGCTTTGGGCCGAGAATGCCGGAAGGCTGCACAGGCAATGCTATGCGTTCGAATTGCCAATTTGTGAGGTCTGTGGAAGAATAGCAACTGAATCCATTGAATTCATTAGAGTTGTCGTTTTTATACTCCCCGAAGAGCCACCATTTGCCGTCTTCATGGATGATGTTGGCGCCGTGAGCGTTCACCGGATTACGGTTTTGGTCGTACCATGTCACTCCGCTCACAATCCATTGAGGGTATGCCTTGGTGAAAGTGATACATATCATCAAAATTGTTGAAATAATACTTCTCATAATTCAATTAAGTTAGTTTGACGCAAAAATACGTTTTTTTTATCAATTAATATAGTTGCAATTTCATAAAAAATCATAACAAAATGGATATGTGATTTTTTTTTGCTATCTTTGCAGATTATGAGCGATATTTCTATGTGTTTTATAGAAATAAAGAGTCTCATAATACAATAGTTATTTGGTATTTTAAATGATCAAGTCACTACATATTGAAAACTATGCACTGATAAGCCAGTTGGACATCAAGATGCATGAGGGCTTTTCTGTCATTACCGGAGAAACGGGTGCCGGCAAGTCGATTATTCTCGGAGCCATAGGATTGCTCAAGGGTCAGCGTGCCGATGTGAAAGCCATCAAAACGGGTGAGACGCGTTGTGTGGTTGAGGCTGAGTTTGATGTAGCTTCTTATGGTTTGTCGGATTTCTTTGAAACCAACGACCTGGACTTCGACGGCAAGGAGTGCATCATACGACGTGAGCTTACGTCGTCGGGCAAGAGCCGTGCCTTCATCAACGACACTCCAGTGACTGCTTCTTTGCTGAAAGTGCTGGGCGACAAGTTGATCGATGTACATTCGCAACATCAGAATCTTTTGCTAAATACAGAAGATTTCCAGATAGGAGTTCTCGATATAATAGCCAATTCGCATGATGCGCTTGCAAAATACCAGTCAACCTATCAATCCTACAAAGATGCTTTGGCGCGCCTCGAGAATGCTTTGGATGCTTCCAAGCGCAGTCACGACGACGAAGATTATTGGCGCTTCCAATTTGGTCAGCTTCAGGAAGCCGCATTGTCTGACGATGTAGAACAAGAAGAACTGGAGGCAGAGGCAGAGATGCTTGAACACGCAGAAGAAATCCGTTCAGAATTGTTTTCAGCTTCCGAATTGTTGGGAGGAGAAGGCGATGACTCCCATGAAAACGTTTTGTCGGCATTGAAACGTGCATACTCATCTGTGTCATCAGTTGTCGATCGCTTTCGTGATATGGAGACTGTGTCGGAACGCCTCGATTCATGCTATATTGAGCTGAAGGATATCCTCAATGAAATAGAAATTGCATCTGACCGTGTGGAATCCAACCCCGAACGTCTGCAACAGGTGCAAGAGCGCCTGAACTTGATTTACACTCTTCAGCGAAAGCATAATGTAGGCAGTATATCCGAACTGAAGGTGATACGTGATGATCTGGAGGAACGAATCAATGCTATTGACCACAGCGACGAATTGATAGACGAACTGCGTCGACAAACGGAGTCACTGCGTTCTTCTGCCGAAACTGAGGCATCAGAGCTGACATCTCTTCGCCGTTCGTCTGCCTCTAAGATAGAATCTATGATGGTGTCGCATCTTCAGAATCTGGGAATGCCAAACGTGCAGTTCAAGATAGAAATCCTGTCAGATCCTGAGCACCTGACCATGAACGGAGCCGACAGTGTGACATTCCTTTTCTCAGCCAACAAGAATGGTCAGCTTCAGGACGTGGCTAAAGTGGCATCGGGAGGTGAAGTGGCACGCGTGATGCTGTCGATCAAGTCGCTGATAGCCGATGCTGTGAAACTACCAACAATAATATTCGATGAGATAGATACCGGTGTATCTGGCAAGATAGCCGACAAGATGGCAGAGATAATGAGTGGGATGGGACGTGGCGGACGTCAGGTGATAAGCATCACACACTTGCCACAGATTGCCTCCGCAGGAACATATCATTATCGAGTGTTCAAAGACGAAGACGGAGACATGGCCACCTCCAATATTGTGGAACTCAGTCAAGATGAGCGAGTGGAGGAGATTGCTCACATGCTCAGCGGAACTGACATAACAGATGCTGCTATTGCCAATGCCAGAGAACTGCTGGCAGTAAAGAAATAATATTTTATTATTCATAAGATTAAAATCATATTATTATAATGAAAAAGCTGTTTTTTCTATTTCTTACTCTATTGATGCCAATGATGGCACACGCACAAGATGCACCGCTTCCAGGTTGGTATAAGAAAGTTCAGAAATCAATCGTTTCCATCATTTCTTACAATCAAAACAAGGAGATGATACATGAGGGAGTTGGCTATGTGGCTACCGAAGACGGTGTGGTGCTTTCGGATTACGACACATTCCGCGATGCCTACAGTGCTGTTGTGGTTGACATGAAGGGTAAGCAGTATAATGTGGTAAGAATTCTTGGAGCCGACAGCTCCAATGGTTTGGTACGCTCGCAGACCGACATGGACAAGGCCACACCTCTGAAGATCGCTTCTCCTATAGGTGTGAACCGTGGAGCACAGGTGTTGGCGATTGGTTTTTATAAGGACAAACCAAATGTGGTCCCAACCTCCACCGTTGGCAAGAAGGATATGATAGACTCCAAATATGGCTATTACACCCTCACATCAGAGTTTGATGGTAATCAAGTGGGCAAAGGAGCCTTCAACGATGCCGGTGATTTGATAGGAATTATTCAGTCATCAATTGGTGGCAAGAGCGGTGTGATCGATGCGTCGATGGCTATGTCGCTGTCTATGGCCGCCATACAAAGCAATAATCAAGCTATTGCACTCAACAACATACATATAAAGAAGGCATTGCCCGACACCGCAGAAGAATCGCTGGTCTATCTCTATTTCCGTTCCACCACGGCCGATGATGCAGAATATATGGATCTTGTGGACCAATTCGTAGAGAAATTCCCCGACAATGCCGAAGGTTATCATCGTCGAGCCGCTCCTCTGATTGACCTCCACCGATTCGACGAGGCAGACCAAAGCCTACAGAAATACATACAGCTTTCTACCGATAAAAATATGGCTTACAGCAAGGTGGCTGACGTGATTTATACAAAAGTGTTGTATCAGCCTGAGCCAGCGTATGATAAATGGAATTACGACACAGCATTGTCTTACATAGACAAGGCTATTTCAGGAATAGAGCCATCGATAGCGGCAGCAACCGATTCCATTGCCAATCGCTCACTATTGTCTCAGAAAATAGAATATCAGATTCTCAAGGCCAAGATATTGAGCAGCAAAGGCGATTATCGTGGTGCTATCTCCATATATGATGAGATCAACAGTGGTCCGTTCCGTGCTCCCGCCTTTTTTATGGCCAGCAGCATGCAACATGCATTGGCAGGCGACAGCCTGTCGGTGCAGATAGATATTATGAACTCTGCGATAGCTGAATTCGGAGATCCATTGCCAGCCGACGCTGCCCCATACATATTGCAGCGTGCGCAACTCTATGAGGCTGATGGTCAGTATCGTAAAGCTGTTGGCGACTTCAATACCTACCTGTATCTTAAAAACAACAAGGTTAACGATAGCTTCTATTATGACCGCAGTGTGCTTGAGATGAATGCCAGAATGTATCAGCAGGCTCTGGACGATATCGACAAGGCATTGAGCCTGTCGCCAAACAATCCTGATTATTTGCTGCATAAAAGTTCTGTAAATCTGGTTGTAAGTCAGATTGATGAATGTATTTCAGCAGCAAGGAAATGTATTCAGCTCAAACCTGATATGGCTCAGGCTTATCGTATACTTGGATATGCTCTGCTTCAGAAGGGTGACAAGAATGGTGCACGAACAAATCTTGAACGTGCCAAGTCGCTGGGCGACGAGAGTGCACAGGAAATTATGGATATGTATCTTAAATGATAGTTTATAGTGTTATAAAAGTCGAGAGTCGAGAGTCGAGAGTTGAGAGTTGAGAGCAGATTGCTATTTGAGAACTGAGAGAAAAAATAAATAAACAAATCGTAAATATCATTGACTTGTTTACTCGTCAACTTGTTTACTAAAATATAATATGGACCATACGATAATAACAAAAACAGTAAATCAATTAGTGGATGTCGGAACGCTTTCCAAGTTGTTTGACAAGGACTCTCGCATATTTCGCATGCCCTCGGAGAAAGTGATAGCAGAGATTGTGGATATATCGCGCGACATATTGTTCCCATATCATTATGGCGAGACACCCGTTTATACCGACACTTTGAAATACTATATCGGAGTACGTGTAGACCGTCTGTCGCGCTTGCTGAGCAAGCAGATTGCAATCAGTCTGGAATATGATGAGGAAGATTGCCAGCACTCGTTGGAAAGGGCAGATAAGATAACCACAGAATTCATAAATTGCCTTCCACACCTGCGCGAAATTCTTACTACCGACGTTCAGGCAGCATACAATGGCGACCCAGCAGCTAAAAGCAATGGAGAAATCATAGCCTGCTATCCTGTGATCAAGGCATTGATGAACTATCGTATAGCACACCAGTTGCTGGTGCTTGGAGTGCCTCTCATACCTCGTATGCTCACAGAGATGGCTCATTCCGAAACTGGAATTGACATCCACCCAGGTGCACAGATAGGCGAGTCTTTCACTATTGACCATGGAACAGGTGTTGTGATAGGCGAGACGTGCATTATCGGACGCAATGTAAAACTTTATCAGGGAGTTACCCTTGGAGCCAAAAGCTTCCCTCTCGACGAAAACGGAAACCCCATCAAGGGCATTCCTCGACACCCTATATTGGAAGACGACGTGGTGGTTTACTCTAATGCTACAATCCTGGGACGTATCACAATAGGTAGGGGAGCAGTGATTGGTGGTAATATATGGGTGACTAAAGATGTGCCAGCAGGCGGACAGGTGATACAAAATCCTGCCAAGCGCAAAGGATGTGACGAGAAGACAGACAATAACGAATAAATCATGCAACAAAATATGGAATTCAAGATTATAGCTAAAACCTTTCAAGGCCTTGAGGAAGTGTTGGCCAAAGAGATTATAGAACTGGGTGCCGACAACATAGAGATAGGTAACCGGATGGTGTCGTTCACAGGCAATCAGGAGATGCTCTATCGTGCCAACTTCTGCCTACGCACAGCGGTAAAGATTCTCAAGCCGATAAAAGAGTTCAGAGCAAACGATGCCGACGAGGTATATGAAGTGGTTCGGAAGATGGACTGGGAATTGCTGATGGATGCAAAACAGACATTTCTGATTGACGCAGTGGTGTTTTCCGAGAATTTCCGTCATTCCAAGTTTGTGGCTTACAGAGTGAAAGATGCCATAGCCGACTATTTTCGTGATAAGACAGGCGACCGTCCAAACGTGAGCATAAGTAATCCCGACATAAGGATTAATGTTCATATAAGCGAGGACCAGGTGACCATCTCGCTCGACAGTTCGGGAGAGAGCCTTCATAAGCGAGGCTACAGAGTGGGGTCCGTAGCGGCACCACTCAACGAAGTGCTTGCAGCCGGAATGATTATGCTGAGCGGATGGGATGGGCAATGCGACCTGATTGATCCATTCTGCGGTTCGGGAACCATATTGATAGAGGCTGCATTGATAGCACAAAACATTTATCCGGGCATCTTCCGTGAGGAATTTGGCTTCGAACGCTGGAAGGACTTCGATGGAGACTTGCTTGAAAGCATATATAACGACGACAGCAAGGAACGCGAGTTCGATTATAAGATATATGGCTATGACATCAATCGCAATGCTGTGGCTACAGCTATTGAAAATGCCAAGTCGGCAGGAGTAATTAGTGTTATTGACATTCAGCAGCAGGATTTCTATGAATTTGAACAGCCACGGCAGAAGTCGATGATTATAACCAATCCTCCATACGGAGAACGCATAACAACCGAAGATATACTCGACCTCTACAAGACTATCGGAAGCCGTCTGAAGCAGAATTTCGTTGGCAACGATGCATGGATCCTGAGTGCTCATGAAGAATGTTTTGCAGCTATTGGTTTCCGCCCATCTACCAAGATAGCCCTCTACAACGGGTCGATACCATGCGAATTCAGAAAGTATCAGGTTTTTGATGGCAAACTAAAGGACCTTCGAGAAGATGGCTACGACATCAAGTCGGATGAGGAACGTCGCCGAAATGCCAAATACAAGCCTCACAAGATGAAGGAAGGCAATGATTTCGACGGACACTCTTGGAGGGGAGAAGGCTCGAAGGACAACGAACATTACTTCAAGTCGCGTCCTGACCGCAAGAATTATAAGAAGGATGACAAGAATCGTCGCAAGCCACAAAAAGATGGTGATGAAGAACCACGTCTGAACCGTCATAACTTCAAGTGGGGCGATCGCTCAGCCGATTACCAGACATCTGACTATAACCGATTCGACCGTGAGGAAATGGCGGCACGCAAGCATGCAACAGGCAAACCAAAGAAACGTCCGGGAGACAAGAGGAAAAAGTGAGATTAGTAGACGAGCAAACAAGTAAACGAGTAGGTTGCATTACTTTCGACTCTCGACTTTGTAATTTACTGTTTACTATTTGTTTATATATTTTTCTATTTTAATATTTTCTCTCAGTTCTCAAATAACAATCTGCTCTCGACTCTCAACTCTCGACTCTCGACTTTTATAATACAATAAACTATTAACTATCATCATGAAACTATTACTATTAGGCAGCGGTGGACGCGAACATGCGCTGGCATGGAAAATAAGTCAAAGTCCGAAAATAGAAAAGCTATACATAGCACCGGGAAATGCTGGTACTCAAGCTATAGGTTTCAACGACAAGACAGGTGAGAATCAATTTGCTCCCACTGAGAATGTGGCAATCAAGGCAGATGATTTTGATGCCATTGGACGTTTCGTTATAGAAAACCATATCGACATGGTTGTTGTAGGTCCTGAAGATCCGTTGGTAAAAGGCATATACGACTATTTTAAGAATGACCGCCAGTTGAGTCATGTGCCAGTGATTGGACCATCTAAAGCCGGAGCCATGCTTGAAGGTTCCAAGGAGTTTGCCAAGGAGTTTATGATTCGTCATGCCATACCAACAGCAGCTTACAAGGCGTTTAAAGCATCGCAACTGGAAGAGGCATTTTCATTCCTCGAAACACTCAATCCTCCATACGTGTTGAAGGCCGACGGACTGTGTGCTGGCAAGGGTGTGCTGATTGTTCCCGACATAGACAGTGCAAAGAAGGAATTGACTGAAATGCTGAATGGAATGTTTGGCGATGCAAGCAGCACAGTGGTGATTGAGGAATTTCTGAGTGGCATAGAGTGTTCTGTGTTTGTGCTGACAGATGGAAAGAATTATAAAATATTGCCAGAGGCAAAGGACTATAAGCGAATAGGTGAACACGACACCGGATTGAATACAGGTGGAATGGGAAGTGTGTCGCCAGTGCCATTTGCCGACGAAGAGTTTATGCGCAAGGTGGAAGACCGCATCATACGTCCAACCGTGGAGGGCTTGTCAGCCGACGGAATCGACTATAAGGGCTTTATCTTCTTCGGATTGATACGTGTTGACCGTAAGTATTCTTGTGCAGATGCAGGCGACCCAATGGTAATAGAATATAATGTGCGAATGGGCGATCCTGAAACGGAAACCGTGATGCTTCGTCTGAAAAGTGATATAGTCGACTTGTTTGAGGGCGTGGCAGACGAAACTCTTGGAAAACGTGAGTTGGAGTTCGACCCTCGTTCTGCAGTCTGCGTGATGCTTGTGTCGGGTGGTTATCCAGAACATTATGAAAAGGGATTTCCTATCACTGGAATCGACAATGTGGAAGGCTCTGTGGTATTCCATGCCGGCACTGCCAGTCGTGATGGACAAACCGTTACTGCTGGTGGGCGAGTAATTGCTGTCAGTTCATACGGTAGCGACAAGCAGGAGGCGCTTGCTAAATCATTTGCTGAAGCTCAGAAGATTCAGTTCAGCAAGAAATATTTCCGTTCCGATATCGGAGCGGACCTGTAATATAGTTGATAGTTTATAGTCGAGAGTTGAGTGCAGATTGTTGTTTGAGTGTTGAGAGGAAATAATAAAAATAGAAAAATTAAAAAATAAACAATAAATTGTAAATCTCACAGATGCTTCAAGTTTATGCTCGAAATAAGTTGGTCTGGCCACTGTCGGTAGGTTTTTCGTTTATCACTTGGATACTGAACGGATGGTTTGGACTGGGTGGCAAGATGGCACATACGGTTTTGCTGACACCATTTTTCGACTATGCTGTCGGTATGCTTGTATGTGTTGCTGCGATTTATTTGCTTGCTGAAATCAACACCCGTTATGCTTTTCTGAGCAACAGCGACCGCACTATAAGCATGACCTTTATGCTTCTAATAGCAATGGCTATGTTTATTCATCCGTTGCAGACGTCGCATCTTGTGATGATATGCTATCTTATTGGCTATTTTCTTCTTTTCGATACTTACCAGTCGCGTCAGACCCCATTGATGGCGTTTTCGGTTAGTCTTACCTTGGGTGTTTCGTCATTGGTGTGTCCCCAGATTTTGTGGCTATTAATAGCCAACATAATTTCGCTTATCATATTGAGGGCTTTTGGAATGAGGGCATTGGTTGCATCTTTTCTTGGTGTGATTCTTCCATACTGGTTTTGGGGAATCATCTCTTACGCCTTTTTTGATATGACATCCTTCAACGCGCATCTGAGTGAAATAAACACATTCGGTGGAGCAGGGTTGGAGATATTGTCAGCAAAGCAATTATGGTCTTTTTGGCTTGTGGCTGTGATGTACGTTGTGGGTGGCATTGACTATTTTGTTAATATACATCAAAATCGGAGTCGTACACGTATTAGTTATTATGTGGTTTGTTTTCAAGGTCTGTTCTTGCTGGTATATATATGGTCTGAACCAGAACAATATATGAATCTCTTTCCTCTCTGCATGATAAATACATCTATGCTTTGGGGACGACTTTGTTCGTTTTCAAAAGGGCGTATTTATGATGTTATTTGGTCGGGCGTGGCAATCGCTTGGTTTATAACGACATTATTTATCTATTGAATATTACTTGAAACAACTCGTCAATTTGTAAACTAAACACAAACAACCTGTTTATTGTCAACTAAATAACATTGAGCGACGCAATTAATCAGTTTTTCATCGACTACGGCGTGATAGGCATGTTCTTTTGTGCATATATAGCCGGTTCGTTCATCCCATTCAGTTCTGAGGCGGTGATGATAGCCTTGCTTCTAACTACAGGAATCAATCCATGGGCAACTCTCATTTCTGCATCAGTTGGAAATGTTCTGGGATCGATGACAAACTACTATATTGGCAGTTGTGGAAATTTAGAAAAAGTGGCTAAACTATTCCGTATTCGCCCTGTCCGGCTACGGAATGTTAAAGAATGGACTGCTAAATATGGTGGGTGGATGGGATTTCTCACGTTCCTTCCTATCATTGGTACACTCATTTCCTTATCTCTTGGATTGCTCAGATGCAATGTGCTAACAGTATTCCTGACCACCACAATCGGAAAATTCATACGCTATTTTCTTATCGTATTGGCATTGGGGGTGTTGTAAGATTTATTTTCCGGATTTCATTGTTTTTCATAGGTATGATATCTGGTATGTCCTTTTTGTAGAACACCGACTGAATGAATCTGCAAAAGAGCCCGTGGCTGATGGCCAGCACGTTTTTGCCATGATAGGTTGACTGCACATAATCGATAAATATTTTGGCCCTATTCCTTAGAGCCTTTACACTTTCAGCATCATCAGGAATAGTTATTCGTTTTTTTCCGTCCACAATTATTCCTGTTGCTGAGCCCCATCCTCGTTCTCTCAGCAGTTTGGTTGTTATCATAGGTGGCAACGATTGTATGTGTTGACTTAGCAATTCATAGGTGTCGGTACAGCGTTTCAAATCGCTTACCAGCACTACGTCAATCCCAAGTGCTTCAACAGCAGGTGCAGATTCAATTGTCTGTTGTTTCCCCTCTTCAGATAGTGTGCCAGGCATGTGTCCCTGCAGAATGTGCCTGATGTTTTCCTCTGTCTGTCCGTGTCGGTATAGATATAGATTTGTCATAGCATCATTTTCTGTTATTTTTGTTATAAAAAAGAGGATATGTCTGTTGATTCACATATCCTCATCTTCATATTATTGTCTTAATGTTGTGGCAATATTTAGGTACTCTTAACTATCAACTAATTCCTATTCCTCCCTGTGCTTCTTGAATGCAAGAGTCACGACATCCACTCCCATTTTGTTTAGTTCTTCCTTCACTTCCCTTTTGATTTCATCAATCTTGTCGAGGTCGTCTACAGAAAGATGTGCAGACAGTTCTATTTCTTCAGCATTGTTAGTCCAGATGTTGAGGTGACGATAGTTCTTTACGCTTTCATTGAGCTTCAGCGTGCTGATAACCTGTTCGATTTCCAGTCCTTCAGGCAACATGTGGAATCCTCGCTTGATGAATGTGTGAAGCACCCAAATGGCAGTTGCTATAATACCTATTGCTATAATGAGCGTTACGAAAGGGTCTGCATTGATGAAAATTTCGTTGAGCATCAGTGCGATGCCTGCTCCTAAAGCTGCTAAAGAGATGAGTGTGCCAATGCCTGAATTCACGTAAACGGTGTTGCAGGCGATGGTCTTTGATTGTGTGCGTTTGAGCAGATAATATGAGATCCCATTTACTACAATTCCGCACAAACCTCCTATAGTCAGTGGTAATGCGTCAACAGCCACAGATTTGTCGTTCACCATGTTCCATCCCAATATGAGTAAAAGTCCTGATGCTATAAGAGCTATAGGCAGGGCTATAGTAAGCATGGAGGCACTATAATGCTTATAGACATCTGCCTTGTATTCGTAGCTTGGTATTTTTCTTAGTTTTAAAGAAAAATAAGCCAGCAAGAGCAATGGAATGTTGAATAAAGCGAAAATAGCAACTCCATAGAGCGAATTAGCTTTAGATAAGATGGCTAATGCTATTGCTGCTATTACCAATAATGCGTTTAGAGCAATGCTAATGCTTACGTTTTTTCTTGACTTTGATGAACGTCCCGAACTCTTTGAACTGCTTGAATGATGTGATTTTCCGGATCTCACCGACCTTCCCGAACTAGATTCGTGCTTGTGGGAATGATGGTGTCTTGATGCTTCTTCAGCCATAATGAATGTTATAATTCTGTATTATTATTTATTGTAATAAAAATGTCATGCAAAGATACTGATTTTTTTATATAATTTACGCTATGAATTAAACTTTTTGTTGCATATTTATGTCTTATTAATTGTATAAAAAATAAAATAAGACTATATTTGCAGTTAGATTTGTCAAAAACCTATTTTAACCTATTAAAACATTACAATTATGAAAAAGTTTTACTTATATATCATGTCGATAAGTCTCTTGCTTGCAGGAGCAATGACTTTCACGTCGTGCGACGATGATGTGCTGGATGCTGAAGACCTCTCTGGCGAATGGGTAGGCGATATGGGAGTTGGTATAGACCTCGGTGGATCTACCTATTGGGCTGTGAGCACCTATATGGCATTTTATCCTGATTATGAATATGCTACTCATGGCTATGGTGAAGAAATTGACTATTTCGACAATCATTGCCCATATCATCATCAGAACTATTTCTTCCATTGGTGGATTCAGAACAGAGTGCTCTATATAGAATACCCAGGAAACCATCTTCTTGATGTAGCACTTCCAGATTATGCGTTCCATTATTCTTACGGAAGGAAAGCTATGTCGTTCACAATCGATGGAGCACCACATAGGCTTTTCAAGCTGTCCGACTACTACTACGACAGCTATTACGATACTTATTATTATGATGACTACTATTCCTACGACGACTGGATATGGTGGAACGGTAGCAGAATCTACGACGATGGTTATTACTTCGACTATACCGACTGGGGTTATTACGGCAAGCAGCGTGAAGGTGTAGATAGTGATTCTGTTAGAACTAAAGGCGACAGTGTACACATGAAGAATTCTGAAGAACTTCCGGGCTACAAGGCAAAACGCGACTTTTCAAGAGTGGCACCGTCAGTAGAATTGAAAGAGGAATAAAAACGACAACGACATACAATAAACAAGAAAGTGTGTCAAAAAGAATAGCATTATTACTGTTAAATCATTAATATAAAAACAACAAATCAGAAGTATGAAAAAGAATGTATTTTTACTTATGGGCTTTGCCGCCCTCTTACTTGTTTGTTTATCTTCTTGTTCCAAAGACGATGACGACGATAATGGCAATAGCAATAAAGGCAATAGTATTGTGGGAGGTGCCTGGCATAAAGAAGATGTTAAGCAAATGGGAGATAACACACTACACTATTATGATGTGTACAATGATGACGGAACAATGCGTGAATATCTTGTGTGGTTCGATGACAAAGATAATTTCACCAGTTCTGAATATAAAGACTACGACTGGAAGATAGAAGATATTTTTTATTCAATAAAACAAAAAGACGAACCGACTTTTACCAGCAAAATTAATTTTGAAATCAAAGATAACAAATTCTACTTCTTCTCAGCTGTTGACAATACTCCAGTCCTTATTGCCACACGCGTCGACTTGAGTTCAATACAAAATTATATCGATAAAGCCACACCTGCCTTATAACGTTACTGAAACAGATTGAGAAAGTTTGGTGCTTTGTTCCTCGTCTTTTGAGGTGGTTTGCATATGCTGTACGGTAGTCAGGTCGTTGTCAACACCGTTCTTCTCTGATATGACCATCGGATTGGTGGAATCCATCTACCCTCAACGATTTCTGTCAGGAAAAAATCCGTATGCTCAATGAGTATTTCAAACTGGAACAGTAGTGTGTTCTCAAATCTTTGCAGTAATCAGTTGAAACTATATAATACACGAAAGAGGATGTGTTAATTAGGCACATCCTCTTTCGTGTATTATAGTTATACGATTGTTGAAAATTAATAAGCAATTTATCTACTAAGACAAACCACTCGTCAACTAGTCTTCTAAAATATTATTTAGCGATAACGAGGAAATATTTCTTCTTGCCTTGCTGCACGAGCAGATACTTTCCGTCGAGCAAGTCGTTTGTTGTAAGCACAATGTTAGGGTCGGAAATCTTGTCCTTGTTGATGCTTACACCTCCTCCCTGAGTCAATTTTCTCATTTCGCCCTTCGACGGGAAAATAGGTGCGTTGTCGGTGGTTAGTTCAATAGCTTTGATTCCGTTTTCAAACAATGCCTTGTCCACTTCATAGTGAGGCACTCCGTCGAACACGTCGAGCAGTGTCTGCTCGTCGAGTTTGAGCAATGATTCCTTGGTGGATTTTCCGAAGAGTATTCCTGATGCTTCTATGGCTGTTTCATAGTCTTCCTGTGAGTGTACCATCACCGTCACCTCCTGCGCGAGTCGTCTTTGCAGCACTCGTCGTCCAGGGTCTTGGTCGTGCTCTTCAATGAGTGCATCTATTTCTTCCTTAGTGAGGGATGTGAAAATCTTGATGTAGCGTTTAGCGTCTTCGTCCGCCACATTGAGCCAGAACTGATAGAACTGGTAAGGTGATGTGCGGTTGCGGTCGAGCCATATATTTCCTTTCTCTGTCTTTCCGAATTTACGTCCGTCGCTCTTGGTCACGAGTGGGCATGTGAGTGCGAAACATTCCTTGCCCGACATTCTGCGAATCAGTTCAGAACCAGTGGTTATATTTCCCCATTGGTCGGCACCGCCCAGCTGCAGACGGCAGTTGTAGTGCTCGCATAGGTAATAGAAGTCGTAGCCCTGAAGAAGCTGGTAGGTGAATTCGGTGAACGACAGTCCGTCGCGTGCCTCGCCGTTGAGCCGCTTCTGAACCGATTCCTTAGCCATCATATAGTTCACAGTGATGTGTTTGCCTATGTCGCGTGCAAAGTCGAGGAATGTGAAGTCCTTCATCCAGTCGTAGTTGTTCACGAGTTCAGCCTTGTTTGGCACGTCGCTGTCGAAGTCGAGGAACTTGCTCAGCTGAGCCTTTATACACTTCACGTTGTGTGCCAGCGTCTGTTCGTCGAGCAGGTTTCGTTCCTGGCTCTTGCCCGATGGGTCGCCAATCATTCCGGTAGCACCGCCAACGAGAGCGAAAGGCTTGCCACCGCAACGCTGGTAGTGGCGTAGCATCATTACTCCGCATAGGTGACCGATATGCAGTGAGTCGGCTGTTGGGTCGATGCCCAGGTATGCCGCAACATTCTTTTCTTTTTTTAGTAGTTCATCTGTGCCTGGCATCATCTGATGTATCATGCCACGCCATTCTAGTTCTTTTACAAAATCCATTTATGTATAATTAAAATTAGTTGATAAGTAAACGAGTAGACGAGTAACCAAGTTGACAGTGTATGTTTTATGAAGACAAGACGTCGATACGTTTGTATTTACTTGCAAATACTCTCGGCTTTCGGCTATCAACTATCAACTTTTTTGGCAATATTTGCGTTGAAGTAGTCGGTGTTTCCGGTTACGTCCTCAATTACTTTAATGAACGGAGGAAATTTGATTTTCTCAGGATTTTTCACCCCTGCAATCTCCAGTATGTTGAGTCCGTCGTTACGGTCGAGGAAAGTGTCGAGTTCGAAGTATTGCTTTTCCCACACGAAGTTTTTCCTTATTTTGCGTATCGTTTCTCGAGTGTGGTCGGCCTGTTGCAAAAGAGTGACATACTGATAAGGACTGATCTGACGCTCTGTTTCAATTTTTTCGTTTTCGGAGATGTACTTTGTTACGCTCTGGAAATACACGTAGCTGCCTTCCCATCCGCGTTTTCTCAGGCGCACCTCGGTGTTTGGATTGGATATGAGATAGGTCTGTGTGATTTCTGATTCAGTGGTTTCAGGCAGTTCGCCAGTCACTTCCACCACATATTTCCTTTCTGCCTCCACCGACGACGGCAGCCCCAGGACATTGGATATTTCTCTAATCACTGCTTTCAGTTTTTTTTCGAAGTCCACGCGGTTGTCTATGATTCTCAGGTGAGGATGTCCGTTCCATGCCGTGATGAGTTTCATGTCGAGCATACGTGCTGTCTTTGCGTCTTCGCTTCGTGCGGCGTTGTTGGCAGTGGTATAGAATTCCTCCGCCCCGTTTGCAGCGCTTACGAGGTGGAGCACAGCATCGTAGCGTGAGTCGCGCAACTGGATGGTGTTAGTGCCTATGTCGTTCATAAGTGCCTGCCATGTTTCTTCTGGCAGATAGGTGGATATGTCCATCGTGCCTCGGTCGCATACTATTAGTGTAGGCTTTCCGCATTTCTTGGCCACCTCCATAAACCGTTCTTCCATGTGTAGCTGCATCTGCAGTGTGGCCTTTTCAGCTTGGTAGTGGTAGTCGCGGTCGTCGGTCAGATAGTTCACTCCTGCCTGTATGCACAGCGTTGGTATTTCTGGCAGCGTGAATACCTGGTAACCCAGTCCGGTGAAATGTTCAATAATCCTCACCATGGCCGTGGTCTTTCCTGCGCATGGTCCACCTGTAAGCACTATCTTAGTTATTTCGTTCATATATTAAATATTAAATTATGCATGATTAACAGTATAGTGCATAGTTATGCAATGGTCCCTATCTCGTGGAGAAACTCTGGTGCGAGGTCTGCACCATTTGCCCATTCAATGGTATATCCTGTAAGTCCATATTGAATGAATTTTTCCAGGTCGATTAACTCTCCAAAAACTTCTCCAGTGAGATATGGCTTAAGATTGCATAATTTTCTTATTCCATCGCTGAAGGTGAGTAATAATTCATAGTCCTTCACGTAGTCAACATCGGTAACTCTAAGCATAAGAAATCCTCCATTAAATTATTTAAGTGGTTCTATTTTCCCCAGTTTCTCTCCTTTTTGAGCTTTTTCCCATAGTGTGAGAATCTCAGACTCATGTAAATCCATCCATTCGTTTACTTTAGCTATGACTTTAGATGGTGCTTTGCCGTCTACAACTCGGTCAATCACACTTATACTACATTCATATTGTCCATAGCTGAAATGAATATGCGGTGGATTGTGATCTCGCCAGTATAGGCTGATAATTATTCCAAAGAATCTGCTTATTTCAGGCATTATTATCGTTTAATTTTGTTTCAAATGCAAAGTTACGAAATAAAATCGACACATAGTCCAAAACAAAAAAAATATTGTAGTCATCATTTTATGATTTTCCGTAACTTATATAATTTTTGTCCCTCAGAAATAAAGGAAATAAAAGAAATTTAGTTTTGATTATTCATTGTAAATTATATAAATCAAATTAAAATAAATGATATTTTGTCTTTTATAAAAGATAAACTAATTAGTCGGATTACCTTGGAAAAAATGTAAATGTAGTGTTGATTTTACCTTGGAAAAGTGTAATATAACATTGTTTTTTACCTTGGAAAAATGTATTTTTTAGTCGAAAATTTCGTGGCACAAGAACTTTACGCGCATGGTTTTACAGAGGAACAGCAAAATTCTCTATATTATTTCAATAGTAAGAAATAAAAGAAGGTGTGATTTCATTAATCTTCAAGTCTTTATCGTTAAATCTCTGCAAACTCCTTAAGGTTGTGGAATAGGTGTCGGCTGTTCCAAATCGATTCACCGATTTCAAAAATTCAATTCGATTCTTCATGTAGTCTATAAATGACAAATTAAGATTACAATCTTTTTCAGGCAGATTGTAGCAAAACGGAATTGTGCTAAATGTTTGCATATTGAATAATTTTGTAAATATGAATAGTATTAATAGGTAAAAATTTAGTACCTTTGCAAAAAATTTATACTTCTCCGTCCGAGAGAAGGATATTTTGTTTAATATTGACATTCTTAAAGTAAAAGATAATTTTAAAATAAAGTATGACCATGAATATAACTTTAAAGATTGTTTAAAGTGGAATAATACTTGAATAATACTTGAATAATACTTGAATAATACTTGAATAATACTTGAATAATACTTGAATAATACTTGAATAATACTTGAATAATACTTAATAATAAATCTATAAATCAATCAATTTTTTTTATGAGAACAAACAGTAAGAACTATTTGCTCGGTTTTTCGTTTGTCATGCGAAAATCCGGAAAAGCAAAAATGCTGCTTGATGATGTGGAAAGAAAACGGAAAATGGGAAATCATCCTTTTTCTATGTTTTTGTTTGCATTATTGACTAGTTTTTGCATCTCTTCAACAGCCATGGCAGCAGACAACAAACTACCGGAAACATCTACCGCTGATGCGCCTAAGTATTATGTGATTTTTAATTGTGAAACCAGTAAATACATGACATATAATGGTATATCTAGGTATATGAAAATGGATGGAACGGTTTCAAATGCTTCATTATGGTACTTTGAAGGTTTATCTTCCGAGGAAGGAATAAAAATTGTAACCAAAGCTGGCCTGGAAGCAGGAAATAATTATAAATAACCCGTTGGCGGAATTAAACCAGTGCGTACTTAATCCTGCCTATGGGTTTGTTGTTAATGTAATTGATGTATTGTAATGCGGTCATCGCA
>Ga0247611_10001662_pt1 | contig 39036 bp, 34 predicted proteins | sample 177DNAGHGhighgp2_FD_192422 | JGI IMG/M metagenome (GOLD analysis project Ga0247611, IMG submission 192422) | Sheep rumen microbial communities from Palmerston North, Manawatu-Wanganui, New Zealand - 1770 DNA GHGhigh gp2 | ecosystem: Host-associated > Mammals > Digestive system > Stomach > Rumen... | reverse complement strand
GACATTCGTCAATATTCACACCACACGCAAAACGCTCTCTCCCACAGAGGAACTGCTGACTGAACGCCAAGTAAGCAACAACCTCTACGAGTCACTATTGCAGCAAGCCGATCCATATCGTCAGACCATCCATAAACGACGCAAGAGTTTCATTTGGAAAGGTCAGTTCTTCGAACTCGACACTTACCTCTCCCCTATTTCCGACCTGACGATTCTTGAGACAAAAGGAATGGCGAGTCACGAAGATGTGAAATTCCCTCCGTTCTTGAAAGTGAAACAAGACATCACGGTCAACACACGCTATTACAACCCAACTCTTGCTTTGAAGAGATAAAGTGGTTTATAAAGCCTATCGGTTTGTCCCCTTTACAGTAGTGATTACTCCCCAAAGCCCCCTTATTTAGGGTCGAAAAACTTTATCTGTTTCCCTAAGATTGGGTGCATTTCCTCCCTATCAAAGCAACAGCTCCTCCGCATTTTGCAAAGGAGCTGCTGTTTTGTAAATATTATTTGTAGAAATTAGAAGCGGAATCCAAGGGTGCACATAATCTGGCTACGATTGTTCTCGATTTCTGTTGGCTTAAGATCTATATCATCGAATGCATAGAAGTCACCCTTCTGACCAGAATACTGATAAGTAAGGTCTATATATCCACCTTTATATCTGTAACCCAATCCCACTGTGAAGCGGTTTATAGCTTTCCAATTAGTGAAGTCAGTCTCCGTAAATGGAGAGTCATATGCAATCACCTTGTAAGCATCGTCCTTCATAGGAGCAGACACATAGTTGTAACCTGCACGAATGCTGAATTCGTCCGTCGGCTTTACCTCCATACCCAATTTAATGGTGCTCTGACCTTTCAGATTCTTGTTAATGAGATCATTCTGGGTACGGAAATAAGCGGTTTGATGACCATCCTGAGAATACTTCATCGTTGACAAATCCTGATATTCGTACTCAGCACCGATTGCGAAATAGTTACCTATAGTGTATCCCAGACTTCCACCTAACTTCCAAGGAGTACGCAGGTCATAACGATAGGGGTCATAATACTTCTCTGAAACAAATGCATCATTGATATGCAGCGTAGAGCCATTAAGGTCTTCCATCTTGAACCAAGTTGGTGTATGAGCTGTAAGTCCGAAACGGAACGGAGAGTCTTCGATAGGACGACAGATGAAACCAAGTTTCAAATCTACACCGTCACCTGTAGTCTTGTACCAGTTGTTAAAGTCGTAGAATGCATTTCCAACTCCAGGCACAGCCAGCAACTCCTCATAGAAAGACTCGCGGTTGTAGTCGATGTCGTACAATCCTACAGATGCTCCGAAGAAGAACTTGTCGAGCAAATTCATAGACAAGTTGATATCAGCCTGAGTGATACCTCCATAAGTGGACTTTCTCATGTTTGCCTGATCTGCACCGAAACCTGTGAAGCCTGTAAATACGTCTGCATCGTTAACTGGATCGTATGTATAGTTCTCGCCTATCAAACCATACTTCGTCAGATTACCATTATCGTCATACTGCGGGGCAGACATGTCGGCTAAGGCGCCTCTCCAATCATCGTTATTGAATGCCTCATTAGCCATTCCTGCTATCTGGTAGCTCTGAGAAAGGTTTACTATACCTGCAGCAGTTGACACTCCAAGGTTCTGAATAGGTGTATCCTGATTGAACAGGAAGTTCTTATTCTTCACATAGTTGACGCCAAAGTTCACATATCTTACAGAGCTGCCATCTATATCTATAGGAAGTGCGATGACGACACCTCCATTATCGAGAGACATTCTTGAGGCATCATGTCCAAGTACACCTTTTGCACCAAATACGCCACCTACGGTAAATGCTGCATCGCTCCTGCGGAACAGACCTGTACCTGCTGGGTTAGAACTCATCGTCGATATCTCTCCTCCGAGGGCACCGAGTGCTCCACCCATACCTACATAACGTGCAGTTCCGTTGAGGTCCTTTGTTGCGAAATTTGTTGCTTCAAACATATCTTGAGCCATCATTGTGGCGCTTACTGCCACCAGTGATGCAAGGATAAACAATCTTTTCATATCGTAAAATGGTTTTAGAGTTTAAGAATAAATGGTTTAATTGTTTAGGAGCAACTTATCTCCTACCTCCAGAGATACGCGAGCCACCACCAGAACTTGCACCGCCTCCGATGCTACCACCACCGCCTCCGCCGCCGAAGCTGCTAAAGCTTGATGTGCTACCACCTCCAAAGCTACTTGATGCTGCACTGCTTCGAGTTGTCGTAGGTTGTGGAACACTGACAACTGTACGCTGCTGGTTCGTTGTAGTAGGAGTTGTCACACGCTGGGTGGTATTCGTGTTCTGTCTCTGAGTAGTGGTAACGGTTTGCTGCGTGTTCGTACGAACGGCTGATGTACGATTGTTGCTTTCGTTACGATTGACAACCACCACACGGTTGTTATTGTTATTGCTGTTATTGTTCCTCGTAGTTCCTCCAACGGTCGTACCATTGAATACGGTACGTGTGTTGCCTGATGTGCTGATTCGGTTGTTCGAACTTGCCACACTCGTACGAGTTGGTATGCTTGTGCGAACTGCGCTGGTACGCAATGAGTTCTCTGCTCTTGACGAGAAGCTATTACGAGTACCGTTAGCTGCAGCAACTGCACTTGTGCGAGCTAATGAAGTTCCACCACCAAATCGGTTCTGGCTGAAGGTACCTCGATTGTAGGAGTTGCTATGACGGTACGCATATACATGTCCAACTCCGTGCCAGTAAGGTCCTACCCCCCAGGAAGCCCAAGCATAATATGGTGAATTCCATCCATAGAACGAGCTATACCAAGGATGCCAAGTCCATCCGTATCCCCATCCGTAATCCCAGTAGAATGGGTCGTAGATGTCCCAATAGAATGGGTCGTAGAGATAGTTATACACACCATATCCGTAAACCAAGTCCCAATAGTACGGGCTGCTGAGTGCAAATCCGAAACGTGGACTGTGGAATCGAAGCAGACGACGTGAATAGATGAAGTCGGTCTCTGGGTCGTACATATCAGACGAAGTGACATATACGGTGTCGACCTTTGCTGCCAAGCTATCCTCCTCAGCACCTCCACCTGTCTGCCATGCGCCTGCATAGTTGGCATCACGACGGTTGTATTCATCCTCGTCTCTGCTATTATTGTTGTATACAGCCAGCTTTGGGCGGCTGCTCGTAGAAGATGCAGACTGCTGATTCGAACGTACAGAAGTTACAGTCGCATTCATGTTCTGACTCTTTTGCTTCGATGGAGCGAAGTAAAGGTCGTCATCTTGTGCCTGCATTGACAATGAAGTAATCAATGCCAAACCGAGTGTCCAAAACAGTTTCTTATTCATACCTTTTTCTTTTTAAAGTGTCCGTAATCTGATTCACGCTGCAAATTTACGATTAAGATTTAACATACGCATCAATATTTCCCTAAAAAAAAATAGGGAATCCCCTATTTTGCTGAAAAAGCATAAAAAAAGAGCGGGGAGGAGATGTGATGAAACTCCGAGTATGTAAGATTTGAGTGCCCATGTTTCTTTGTAATCCACCGACTCGAGGTTACCCCTTACGGGGCGTGGCCCGCCATTGAAACACGGAACGTTCTCGGTTTTTCAGATTTAATTGATGAGTATCCCAATCGATCCTATATCCCCGCTAATTTATGCTTTTTTATCGTATCGCAACGCTAAGCGAACTTTGTTTTCGTTTGCAAATATAATACATTCGATTTATTCCACCAAATCTTTTTTAAACTTTTTTTCAAAAAAGATGCTGCTCACCCTCGAAATCTACTTCCGAGACATGTAATCGTAAACCGTAAGTACATCTTGAGAGTCAATTATCTTGTCTCTGTTCACGTCTTCACGAGCATTGGCAGACATCTCTGTCTGAGTCTGGATATAATCGTAGATTCCCAGCACATCCTGTGTGTCCACAACTCCGTCGCCATTCACGTCGGCAAATTGGCATACAGTCAGGGTCACAATGCCGTCTGGCGTCTCACAGATATTCGTGAGAGGCTGTTGCATCGAACCTGCAGAAGTATATATAGGCTGCTTGTCGGCAAACAGACAGGTCACTCCGTTTGAACCAGGGAACAGGTCTCCGTCAGCAGAATCCGACCAAATCAGATAATCGTCCTTTGTGTTCACATTGTTATAGGAATACAATTCTCCGTCTGCTGGGATGACTGTATAGCATTGATGTGCTATTGTGGTGTTCACATTGTTGAAGGTCCATCGACTTACTGAATAATCGACGTGTGTGACCAACATCCCGTGTCGTTTCTTATTCGTATCGCCTCGTCCGATATATGTGTCCCATTCCGTGTTCTGACGATTCTCGAGGATGTAATATTCGTGTTGGTTCTCTGGGTTCTTTATCTTGTAACCCGTTCCGCCCGTACTGACAGGCTTCAGGGTAAGCTCCACTTCCTCGTCGCGCTTCAATTCTACCAACTTCCTCCAACCCATGAAGTCCCTTTCGTACGCGCTGTATCCACAAGGATGAGCTCCTTCGTCACAATAACATCCTGTATCCATGATGTCCCAATAGTCCATACCGAATGCGACACCGTTGGTATCATACAAATCGGGCAAACCGAGATCATGCCCAATTTCATGACACATCGTTCCGATTTTTTCCATTTCACCCTCGTAAATCTCATTGCTGCAGGTATAGGCGCTGAAGGTCAAACTACCAATAGTACGTGAACCGACCCTTCCATGCGGCCAGATGGTGTTCAAGTCGGAACTGCCGTTCTCGCCCTCGCCTGCATAGATAAAGTAAATCAAGTCGACCAACCCGTCGTTATCATTGTCGAACTGCGTCCAGTCGTTCACAAGTTCCAAAGCCAAAGATGCCGCTTGAATGACAAACATATTGATGTTTACATCGTGGGAATTACCGCTGTCTTTACCATAATACTCATAGCCGTTCGGCAAGGAAACAGGTCCGATCACCTCAAACTCCGGCAAAAACAGGCTGTCGCTCTGCTGCACAAAATAGTCGCGCACAGAACCAAAGCTTCCTGCTCCTGTGTAGCGTATGCCATCTCGTGTACCATTGCAAAACAGATCGAAACGTGTTCGCAGGTCTTCCACATTATTTGCCACACTGAACTTTAGGTCGGCAAATTCCACCAACACCACAGGAATTTTCTGAACGCCTATCGAACGCAGCGGAGCATCTATTTGATTTGCAGCCCTTCGCTGAGGTTCAAACCAAGGGGCACGATAGGTATGGGCAGCAGTCATACCGCCAGCCCTTGGGATGCGAGGCGGAACTATTGCTCCAGCCGTCATCCACACACCAATCAAACACAACATGATGAACAATCCTCGTTTCATTCTTTCCTTTCTTTGATGCAAATTTACAACAAATCCCCCAATCCACCAAATAAATTACACGAAAGTTTCGCATTTGCCCATCTTTCCGCAGCCTTTGCTCGCGCACGCATAAAATAAATAAGGTGTAGCAGCAATTTTTCTTGAGGGTAAGCTATGAAAATCTTGCTCCCGTATCACATTTTTCCCGCCTATTAGAGGAAAAAGTTTTTTCCTAGTAGGGAAATTTATATTTCATACTATGAAACGTATGTTTCGTAGTTTGAAACGTATATTTCATAGTATGAAACGTACGTTTCGTACTTTGAAACATAAATTACCCCTAAGAGAAAAAAGAATTTCCCTTAAGGGCTACAACAAAAGCAACGAAGGGAAAAAAGACAATATTCACCTCGCAGTTAGTTCCTATTCACCTCGCAGTTAGTTCCTATTCACCTCGCAGTTAATTCCTATTTACGTCTAATTTCACGGCTTCTGCTAAAAAAGCAAATTATACACGAAGAATTATGTACTCCTTTCAACTAATTTTTGTATCTTTGCAGCGAATAACAAATTTTTCAGCTTCAATGAACCTACACAACCTCATCACAACCTTGCTGCTATTAGCATTCACCCTACAAGTTCGGGCACAACGCCCTTACAGTCTTTGGATGACGCAATCGGAGATGCAACGCACCCCAAAGAGCTACCTGCTCGATTTCTCCTCCAAGCCCAAATGGAGCTACGTGATGGGCATTGAGCTGGAAGCGATGCTCGACACCTATTTATTATATAAAGACTCGACCATCCTCAACTATTGCAAAGAATACATCGACACCATGATTGATGCTCAGGGCAACATTCAGGGTTATCGATTCGATGAATACAACCTCGACAACATACGCACAGGTCATTTCGTGGCACGTATGTACCAACTCGACCCACAACCTCGATGTCGCATCGCAATGCAAACCCTGATGCGTCAGTTGGAACAACAACCGCGTACAGAAGCCGATAGTGTGTTCTGGCACAAAGCAATCTACAGCTATCAAGTGTGGCTCGATGGTATCTTCATGGGACTCCCCTATCACACCCTTGCTGCAACTATGCTGCAACCCCCTGAGGCAGCTCGCCCCATCTACGACGATGCTGTCAATCAGGTCAGCATCACCTATCAACGTACCTACGACCCTAAGACAGGACTCAATCGTCATGCTTGGGACGAAACCCACGAGATGTTCTGGGCAGATAAGCAAACAGGTCTCAGCCAACATTGCTGGGGACGCGCTCAAGGGTGGTACAGCATGGCCATCATCGAGTTGCTCGATGTGCTGCCAGCCAATTATGAACGTCGTTCGGAAGTCATCAAACTCCTGCGTAAAGACCTCGATGCAGTCATCAAGTGGCAAGACTCCAAATCCGGACTTTGGTATCAAGTGATGGATTCCCCCAATCGTGAAGGCAATTATCTCGAAGCCACCTGTTCGTCCATGTTTGCTTACGTGCTGCTCAAAGCCTATCGTATGGGCTACGTTGGAACCCGCTATCGCAAAGCGGGCATCAAAGCCTATCAGGGAATTCTCAAACACTTTATCCGCATCGATACAGACAACACCATCTCGCTCACCCACTGCTGTTCCGTAGCAGGCTTGGGACCAGGTATCAGCGAAAAAGTGCTGAAAGCAGCACCCAACGTCAAAGAGAACCTCCGTCGAGACGGCTCCTTCCAATACTATCTGTCCGAACCTATTCGCGATAATGACGCCAAAGGCTTAGGACCCTTCATCTGGGCTTCGCTCGAAATGGAGCGGATGAAAAGTAAATGAATAAACCATAGATAGTTCCTTCAACTTTTTGTTACCGAAAAAACTATTGCCTAAAGACTATATTTTGGGCAAGCAAAGTCTCATGCACAATACAAAACACTCACTTTTAGGTATTGTGCATTTCTAATTCTTGCCGTAACTTTGCAGCGGATTTAAAACGATAACAAAAATGCGAAATTTTCTGAATTCATTCTTTACAAACTGTGCACACCCAAAGGGACGAATGGGACGTGCAATGCTCAAATTCATGAACTGCTGTCATGCCCCGCTGACGAACTGGGGACTTAACCTCATTGATTTTCATGATGAAATGACAATGCTTGATATCGGATGTGGCGGAGGGGCAACCTTAAAGCGACTAATGGCTCGAAGCCAACATGCAAATGTATATGGTATAGACATCTCAGAAGAAAGTGTAACTAAGGCAAAAAAGGTAAATGCTGACTTTCTCAACAAAAATGTGTTTATCGTGCAAGGAACAGCAGAAAAACTTCCTTATCCTGATGGGAAGTTCGACCTCGTAACAGCTGTTGAGACAGTATATTTCTGGCCAAACCTACCCAACTGCTTACTAGAGGTGCAGCGTGTGCTGAAACCAGGCGGTCGGTTTGTCATTATGGTAGAGGTCATAGATGCCGATTCGAAATGGAAAAATGTAGTTGAGGGAATGACTGTCTATTCGCCAGAAGAGCTGAAGCAGCTACTCGATGATACAGGGTTAGTCCAAACAGAAATTCATCGTAAGAAACCCTCGTATGCAACCATCATCGGAACAAAGAATCGCAAGATGGGTTAATTATTGATAAGTCTAGCAAAAGCCAACTTTAGTTCTATTTCATTAAAAGCTTTTTCGTCCAATTGTTTGGTACTTTACACAATAATTGCTAACTTTGCAGCAACAATTGGACGATCATGGGTAATATCAAAATCATTAGAGGTGTGTTTGACACCAAGATAGAGCTGGAACATGCGAGTATCGCTGCCGGATTCCCAAGTCCGGCTGACGACTACAGACACGAAACACTAGATTTCAATCGCGACTACATCCGTCACCCCGAAGCTTCGTTCTACGGCGATGTAGAGGGTGACTCGATGAAAGATGCAGGACTGCTCGATGGTGATCGAGTGATTATCGACAGGGCTGTAGAACCCCACGATGGTTCGATTGTCGTAGCTTGGTGGGACGGAGGCTTCACGATGAAGTTTCTCGACCTGACTCATCGAAAGGACGGTTACATCGAACTACGACCAGCAAACCCTGATTACCCAGTATTCAAGGTGGACAATCCCGAGAACTTTGAGATCTGGGGTACGGTGATTCACCTTATCCGAACCTTTGAAAGAATCTAATAGCGACAACACACGTTTCTGTTTACACTTAGGATATGTATGGCATAGCTGACTTGGACAATTGCTACGTAAGTTGCGAGAAAGTTTTCCGTCCCGACTTGGAAGGAAAACCGATTGTGGTGTTGTCGAACAACGATGGTTGTGTTGTAGCACGCTCAAACGAAGCAAAGAAGATGGGCATCAAGGCTGGTATACCTTATTTCCAATTAGCCCAACTATTCCCAGGACAGAAAATTGCCGTATTCTCGTCGAACTACGAACTCTATGGCGAATTGACAGGACGTGTGGTAAGTATCATTCGCCAAGAGGCTCCAGCCTATTTCCGATATTCGATTGACGAATGTTTCATGTATCTCGACGGTATCGAGATCGACCAGTTACAAGAATGGGGTGAAAACTTACACAATCGTGTGAAACGCGAAGTAGGTATGCCTATCAGTATCGGACTTGCGCCCAACAAGACATTAGCGAAGATTGCCTCGAAGTTGGCAAAGAAATATGCAGCCTACAAGCATTGCTGCATGATTGATACAGAATACAAGCGCGAGAAGGCCCTTGCATGGTGTCCTATCGAAGATGTATGGGGAATCGGACGTCGATATGCTGCCAAACTTCAAGCGCTTGGTTGCATAACTGCTCTCGATTTTGCCAAGCATCACAAGGAATGGGTGCGAGTGACCTTCAACAACATCAATATCGAGCGTACCTGGCAAGAACTGAATGGCGAGGATGTGGTGCCGAACGAGGAATTAGCCAAGAAGAAAAGCATCTGCACCAGCCGCTCTTTCAACGGTATGATATCCGACTATGAAACACTCTTTACGCATGTATCGAACTATGCGGCCCGATGTGCTGAGAAATTAAGGATGCAGCATACGGTAGCCTCGATTGTAGGCGTTTTTCTCAACACGAACATGTTTCGTGAGGACTTGCCTCAGTATTGGAACTTCATGGAACAGCGACTTGTCACACCAACCAGTTCCAGCATCACCATCATCCAGACAGCTGATGAGGTACTAAAGAAACTCTTTCGCGAGGGCTATCAGTACAAGAAGGCTGGAGTCATCGTGATGGGAATCGGAGCCGAGAGTCCCATCCAGCAAGATCTGTTCGACATGAATGCTGAGCAGATTCAGAAGATGCGACGCCTCGATGAAGTCATAGACCGCATCAACCGTATGCACGGAACTGAGACCATCGTGCTTGGGGCTCAACAATACACTCAGAAGAACGGGAAAGGCAAAGCAGAAGTCTTTGCAAATGCTATCAAGCACGATTTCCGAAGTCCGAACCCAACAACTCGTTGGGCAGACGTCATTCAACTCAATGCAAAAGTCGAGAAAAAGAAGAATTGAAATGAGCTAAAAGCAGACCAAAATCGGTGTGTTTTCCACATTTCTATCGTTCTATTCCATTTTTCCAGCATTTTTTCACGCAGTTTACTGATTTTTTACTAACTTTGCAACTTAAACGGCCGAACTCTTTAGAGTTCAGGTCTAAAATACGAATTATTAAAAATCAAAACATAGAAAAGAAAATGTACAGAACGCACACTTGTGGAGAGCTGAGACTCTCCAACGCAGGTCAGACCGTCACACTAGCAGGATGGGTACAACGTACTCGTAAGATGGGCGGAATGACTTTTGTTGACCTTCGTGACCGCTATGGTATCACTCAGCTTGTATTCAATGAAGAAACTAACGCACCTTTGTGCGAGGAAGCTAATAAGTTGGGACGTGAGTATGTGATACAAGTCACTGGTACTGTTAACGAACGCTACAGCAAGAACAACAACATACCGACAGGTGAGATTGAAATCATCGTGGACGTACTGAATGTGCTCAATGCGAGCGACACTCCCCCATTCACCATCGAGGAGAACTCTGACGGTGGTGACGACCTCCGCATGAAGTATCGCTATCTGGACTTGCGTCGTCCAAATGTTCGCAAGAATCTGGAACTGCGCCACAGAATGTGTATTGAGGTGCGCAACTACCTGTCGAATCTTGGATTCATCGAGGTGGAGACACCTATTCTCATTGGTAGCACACCTGAGGGCGCACGCGACTTCGTTGTGCCTTCACGTATGAATAAAGGTCAGTTCTATGCGCTTCCACAGAGCCCTCAAACCCTGAAACAGTTGTTGATGGTAAGCGGTTTCGACCGTTACTTCCAAATAGCTAAATGCTTCCGCGATGAGGACCTTCGTGCCGACCGTCAGCCAGAGTTCACACAGATCGACTGCGAAATGTCGTTTGTGACTCAGGAGGACATCATTCAGACATTCGAAGGAATGGCTAAGCATCTGTTCAAGGTGCTTCGTGGTGTAGAACTGAACGAACCATTCCTCCGTATGCCTTGGGCCGAAGCGATGCGTCGTTTTGGTAGCGATAAACCCGACATGCGATTCGGAATGGAGTTCGTTGAACTAATGGACGTACTGAAACTCGGCACTTTCCCTGTATTCGATGGAGCAGCTTATATCGGAGGTATCTGTGCACCAGGTTGTGCTGTTTACACACGCAAGCAACTCGACCAGCTGACCGACTTTGTGAAGCGTCCACAGATTGGCGCGAAAGGTCTGGTTTATGCACGAGTGCAGGAAGACGGTAGTGTGAAATCAAGCGTCGATAAGTTCTACACACCTGAGCAACTTCTTGCTCTTAAGGAGAAGATGCAGGCGAACCCAGGCGACTTGATTCTCATCCTCTGTGGCGATGATGCAATGAAGACTCGTAAGCAGTTGTGTGAGTTACGTCTGGAAATGGGTAACCAACTGGGACTGCGCGACAAGAACAAGTTCGCATTACTGTGGGTAACTGAGTTCCCAATGTTTGAATGGAGCGAAGAGGAAGGCCGTCTGATGGCTATGCACCACCCATTCACCCACCCGATGGACGAAGATATCGCCCTACTCGACACAAAACCTGAAGAGGTACGTGCGGATGCATACGATATGGTATGTAACGGAATCGAGGTAGGTGGAGGTTCCATCCGTATTCACGATCCGAAGTTGCAAGCCAAGATGTTTGAGATACTCGGATTCACACCAGAAAAGGCTCAAGAGCAGTTCGGATTCCTGATGAACGCATTCAAGTACGGAGCACCTCCTCATGGAGGACTTGCATACGGTCTGGATCGCTGGGTAAGTATCTTCGCTGGTCTCGACTCTATTCGCGACTGTATCGCATTCCCAAAGAACAACAGCGGACGCGATGTAATGCTGGATGCACCTGCTGCACTCGACCAGAAGCAGTTGGACGAATTGAGTATTGAAGTGAAAGAAGCAGAGTAAATAAATTCAATCAATTAAAACGTGAAACTAGATAAAAATACAGTTATCGGCTTCATTCTGATGGCACTTGTGTTCTTCGGATTTATGTTCTACGAAGGCAAGGTGCAGAAGGACAGAGCTGAACAGATGCAACAACAACAGGTGGTTGACGCTGTCGCACAACAGAAGTCGGACAGCATCAAGAACATCGTTGAAGAAAAGAAAGCTAAACAAGAGATCGCTCAGATGACAGACTCTACGAATAGTCTGTTCGTAGCACATCAGAAGAACGAAGGAACAACCGTCATCGAGAACGAGTTGCTAAAACTCACCATCCAGAACAGAGGTGGTCAGTTGGCACGCGCCGAGTTGAAAGACCCTACTTATAAGAACCAGCAAGGCGGACAGGTCGTGCTGTTCGACAAGGGTGACTCGGAGATGGAACTGCGTTTTGATGGAAAGGAAGACAACATCGAGACAAGTGAACTTTATTTCGCACCCAAAGATGCAAAAAAGGATGCGGTCACTATGAGTCTGCCTGTAGGTGCAGGAAGTATCGACATCAAGTACGAACTGCTGCCAAACTCATACATCCTCAACATGACGGTTGCTTCAAACGGGCTTGACGGATTCTTCTCAACTAAGACCAAATCGTTCGACATCGTATGGAGCGAGAACATGCGTCAGCAGGAGAAAGGATTCGACTTCGAAAACCGCTACAGCACCATTACTTATCGTACGACAAACGACGATACAGACGAACTGAGTTCGGCTGGTGCTGACGAGGAAGAGACCGACTTCGATGGCGAACATTTGGAATGGGTGGCATTCAAGACCCAGTTCTTCAGCCAGATACTCATTGCCGACAAGGAGTTCACACCTGAGTTATTCAGTCAGACACGCTACGAAAAGGAAAAGTCGAAGGGTTATCTGAAATCTTACCGAGCTGAGGTATCGTCAGCCTTCGATCCTTCTGGCAAAACTCCTACGAACCTAAAGATGTATATCGGTCCTAACAAGTTCTCTACACTCCGTGAAAACGAGAAACTCTGCAATTCAGACAGCGACCTCGACCTCCAGAGTATTGTCTATCTTGGATGGCCGCTCATCAAGTATATCAACCGTTTCTTCATGCTCTACCTCTTCGACTTCATGACCGGATGGGGCATCAATATGGGTATCGTGCTCTTGATTCTCACCTTGGTCATCAAGTTCGCCATCTATCCACTCAACCGCAAGAGTTACCTTTCGAGTGCGAGGATGCGTGTACTGAAACCAAAGATTGAAGAGATTTCAAAGAAATATCCTGACAAAGACCAGGCGATGCAGCGCCAACAGGAGACCATGAAGCTCTATTCAGAATATGGTGTAAGCCCGATGGGGGGATGTCTGCCGATGCTAATTCAGATGCCTATCTGGATTGCGTTGTTCAACTTCATTCCGAACGCTATCGAACTGCGCGGTCAGTCGTTCCTATGGGCAGACGACCTAAGTACATACGACGATGTGATCAACTGGGGAACTCCAATCTGGGGTATCGGTGACCACCTAAGTCTCTTCTGTGTACTCTGGTGCTTGTCAACAGTTGCCAATACTTGGATTATGACACGCCAGCAGCGCGACTCGATGAGTCCCGACCAGGCTCAGCAGATGAAGATGATGCAGTGGATGCAATACGTTATGCCAATTGTCTTCTTCTTCTCATTCAACGACTATTCATCAGGTCTGAACTACTACTACTTCGTATCAGGTTTGATTTCCATCCTGATGATGTGGTTCCTCCGCAAGACGACTGACGACAAGAAATTGTTAGAGCAGCTCGAACGTCGCTATAAGGAGCGTAAAGCCAACAACAGCGGTGTACAGAAGACCTCTTCCATGATGGGACGCCTGCAAGCTATGGCTGAGAAGCAGCAGGAACTGGCGCGTAAGCAGCAGGAAGAACAGAACAAGAGACGTAAACCATAAAAACATAACTAATATGAAAAAATTACTAATCGCAACTAGTCTGATGGCTATAGTTATGATGGAATCATGTAACAACGAAGCGCCTTCTACGATGATAGGCAGACAGACTCCGGAAGTAAAGAACGGACAATTCACACCCGAATTGCTTTGGGCAATGGGACGTGTGGGTAGCTACGACGCAAGTAATGACGGAAAAACAGTTGCATACAATGTCAGCTACTACAGTGTGGAGGAAAACAAAAGCCACACAGTCATCTACACCATCAACACAGACGGGACGAACGAGAAACAGCTGACGACTGCTGTCACCAGCGAATCTGCACCTAAATACTTGAATGAGGGCAAGCAGATCACATTCCTCGCTCCCGACAAGGACGGAGTGAGCCAGATATGGGTGATGAATGCAGACGGTAGCGGACGCAAACAACTCTCGTCATGCGAGAAAGATGTGGACGACTATCTCTTCTCACCTGATGGCAAAAAGGCTATCGTGATACATCAAATTCCGTTCCACGACATCATTCAGGAACGTCCAGCCGATCTTCCCAAGAGTACAGGACTGGTCATCGATGGCGCTATGTTCCGCCATTGGGACCATTATGTAGAGAGCATTCCACACCCATTCGTTCTTGATATCGAAAGCGGTAAGGAGGCTGATATCCTCGAAGGCGAACCTTTCGAGTGCCCTATGGAACCATTCGGAGGTATCGAACAGTTGGCTTGGAGTCCTGACTCTAAGACCGTTGCATTCACATGCCGTACAAAGATAGGACTCGGTTATGCAATCAGTACCGACTCCGATATCTTCCTTTATGATGTAGCAAAAGGCTCTTTGGATACCGCAAGAAACCTTTGCAAGGACGGCACAGAGTTTGGTGTTGTACCCGATGGAGGCATTCCTTTCGTACCCGATAACATCTGCGACCCATCGAAATCACTCCAAGACCAATATGTCAATCAGGAATTGAAAGACCGGAACGTAGGTTATGACATCAATCCTCAGTTCTCACCCGATGGCAAATATGTTGCATGGCAAAGTATGGAGCGCGACGGATATGAGAGCGACCGCAACCGTCTGTGTGTTTGCGAGTTGGCTACAGGCAACAAAACCTATGTCACAGAAGAGTTCGACAGCAACGTAGATGCTTTCTGTTGGGACAACGATAGCAAGACTCTTTATTTCGTAGGTGTTTGGCAAGGAGAGACCCATGTGTATCGCACCAATCTTGAAGGTGAGGTGAAGCAGTTGACTGAAGGTCAGTACGATTATACAGGTGTAGCACTCTGTGGCGAACAGCTGCTTTGCTCACGCCAGTCAATGAAAGAGGCAACTGAACTCTATCTGGTTGACAAGCAGACAGGAAAGGCTACTCAGGTGACCGACGAAAACAAATACTTCAGAGAGAATGTAGCTTGGGGTGAGGTCATCCCTCACTGGTCAAAAGCAACAGACGGAGCCGATCTGCTCTCTTGGATCATTCTTCCTCCAAACTTCGACGAGAACAAGAAATACCCTACCCTGCTCTTCTGCGAAGGAGGTCCTCAGAGTCCAGTCAGTCAGTTCTGGAGTTTCCGTTGGAACATGATGATTATGGCAGCAAACGGCTATGTAGTCGTAGCGCCTAACCGTCGTGGTCTTCCTGGATTTGGTTCAAAATGGAACGAGGATATCAGCACCAATTACGGAGGTCAATGTATGCAGGATCTCCTGTCGGCTATCGATGATGCAGCAGCCACACTTCCATATATCGACAAAGACCGTATGGGTTGTGTAGGAGCCAGCTTCGGAGGCTTCAGCGTCTATTGGATGGCAGGCAATCACAACAAACGATTCAAGTGCTTCATTGCTCACGATGGAATCTTCAACCTCGAGCAGCAATACTTAGAGACCGAAGAAGCATGGTTCACCAACTGGGACCTCGGAGGAGCCTTCTGGCATAAGGACAACCCAGCTGTAGCACGCTCATTTGCCAACTCACCACATAAGTTTGTCGACAAGTGGGACACTCCTATCTTATGTATACATGGTGATAAGGACTACCGTATCGTATCTTCACAGGCCATTGCAGCCTTCAATGCGGCTCAATATCTGGGCATCGAAGCCGAACTGTTGCTCTTCCCCGACGAAAACCACTGGGTACTCAAACCCCAGAATGGCATTCTTTGGCAGCGCACATACTTCAATTGGCTCGACCGTTGGCTGAAATAATTGGTAACCCATTAGGCCAACCCATTAGGCCCATAAGCCCCATAAAATAATCAATAAAATTACAAATATTATGACACAAGCTATTCAAAAGAAACTAAGCGAATCAAAGGCAGCTCGTTGGAGCGCCCTCATCATCGTGTCGTTCACCATGATGTTCGCATATTTTTTCACAGACGTGATGTCACCACTCGAGCCAATGCTTACAGCTGCAAAGGGTGCAGACGGTGTTGGTCTTGGTTGGAATGCCGATGACTACGGATTCTTCTCAGGATCCTACGGCTACTTCAACGTATTCCTGCTGATGCTCTTCTTCGGAGGAATCATCCTCGACAAGTTCGGCATCCGCTTCACAGGTATCATGTCAACCGCTCTGATGTTTGGTGGAGCACTCATCAAATGGTATGCTGTAGGTAACGATTTCGAAGGAAGTATGTCAGTTTTCGGTACCGAATACCCCATGCAGGTCATCATTGCCTGCCTTGGTTTTGCTATCTATGGTGTAGGCTGTGAGATTGCAGGTATCACGGTATCTAAAGTCATTGTGAAGTGGTTCACAGGTCACGAGCTGGCACTCGCAATGGGTCTTCAGGTTGCCTTAGCACGTATCGGTACCGCAGGTGCTCTCGCGCTCGCTTTGCCATTCGCACAGAAGTTCGGAGGTGTGTCCGCATCTGTCGGACTGGGTGCAGCATTGCTCTGTGCAGGTCTCATCAGCTACCTCGTTTACTGCGTGATGGATAAGAAGTTCGATAAGGAGAAAGCAAGTGCAGCTTCAGCAGAACCCGAAGAGGGATTCCGTTTTGCCGACCTCAAGCTTATCTTCGCCAACAAAGGTTTCTGGCTCATCACCATCCTGTGTCTGATGTTCTATGCAGGCGTATTCCCATTCCTGAAGTTCGCTACGAAGCTGATGGTCACCAAGTATGGTATCGATCCCGAGCTGGCAGGTCTCATCCCAGCCATGTTGCCATTCGGAACCATCTTCCTCACACCGCTCTTCGGTTCTATCTATGATAAATATGGTAAGGGTGCAACTCTCATGGTGATTGGTTCTATCCTGTTGACCATCGTACATGGCATTTTCGCTATTCCTGCGCTTACATCAGTCGTGATTGCCATTGCAGCCATGATTCTGCTGGGAATCGCTTTCGGACTCGTTCCTTCAGCCATGTGGCCATCTGTTCCGAAGATCATCCCTATGCAGTTGCTGGGTACTGCTTATGCAGTCATCTTCTACATCCAGAATATCGGTCTGGCATTAGTGCCCGTTATGATTGGTAAAGTCAACCAGGCCAATACCGATGCCAACGATGTGACTGACTACACCACCTCAATGACCATCTTTGCCGTATGTGGCATCATCTCCATCGTCATTGCACTCCTGCTGAAGATGGAAGACAAGAAGAAAGGCTACGGTCTGGAGCAGGCAAATATCAAGAAGAATTAAATAACTGAATAAATCGTTAATAAATAAGACTATGTTTCAAGGACAACCTAAAGGACTGTTTGCACTTGCATTAGCAAACACAGGTGAACGATTCGGCTACTACACCATGTTGGCCATCTTCACCCTCTTCATGCAGGCTAAGTTTGGCTGGGACGAATCCATCGCAGGAAACGTGTATGCCATCTTCCTCGCAGTAGTATATTTCTCACCTCTCTTCGGAGGTATGATTGCCGATAAGATCGGATACGGCAAATGTGTCACCATCGGTATGATTATCATGTTCCTGGGCTACCTCGGTCTGGCTGTTCCAACAGGAGCCGACAACGTAGGTATGTACACCATGTTCGGAGGTCTGGCACTTGTATCAATCGGTACAGGTCTGTTCAAGGGAAACCTTCAGGTACTCGTTGGTAACCTCTTCGACAATCCTAAGTATTCCGACAAGCGCGATGCCGCATTCAGCCTCTTCTACATGGCCATCAACATCGGTGCCATGTTCGCACCAGCTATGGCAAGCTACATCACCAACCAATACCTTGCACAATACAACATGGTATATGATGCAGCCAACCAAGACCCCGAATATCTGAAAGTCCTCTATGGAGCTTACGGACTCTGCTTCGGAGTCGCTTGTGCTTCACTCATCCTTTCTGCACTCGTATATTTCATCTTCCGTGGCACGTTCAAACATGCCGATGTGACTGCTAAGCAGGCAAAGGCAACTGCAGCACCTATTGAAGAACTGACACCCAAGCAGACCAAGGACCGCATCATCGCCCTCCTGCTCGTCTTCGCTGTAGTCATCTTCTTCTGGATGGCATTCCATCAGAACGGATCTGCACTCACCTTCTTTGCAAAGAAATATACCGACCTGAGCGTCAGCGGAGGCATGCGAATCGGATTCAGCATCTTCAGCTTGGCACTCCTTGCAGTAGCTGTCTATACCGGATTCGGCACCTTCCAGTCAAAGACCATGAAGAATCGTGTCATCTGTGGCATCCTCACCCTCGCATGTGTAGGAGGAGCAATCGCCCTCTACATGGGAATGAGCGACCCATACAACGCACAGCCATCCGACTTCCAGCAGTTCAACCCATTCTTCGTTGTAGCACTCACCCCATTCAGCATGGCGTTCTTCGGAGCTTTGGCAAACAAAGGCAAGGAAGTCAGTGCTCCCGCACGTATCGCTTGGGGTATGCTGGTAGCAGCACTCGGATTCGGAGTCATCACCTTGGCTTCCACCGACCTCATCTCACCAATGGATTTGGGCGACAAGACCCAGAGCATCCTTTCACCGTCATGGCTCATCTCCACCTACTTCACCCTCACACTCGCTGAGCTGCTCCTTTCACCGATGGGCATCTCGTTCGTTTCGAAGGTAGCACCTCCTAAGTACAAGGGAATGATGATGGGTGGATGGTTCGTAGCAACAGCCATCGGTAACTACCTCAGTTCTATCCCATCGATGCTTTGGAACAAGATTCCATTGATGGCAAACTGGGGCATCCTCATCGGACTCTGCGTCATCAGTGCAATCGTTATGTTCGCACTTCTGAAGAAACTCAAGAAGATGACAGCATAATGAAACACCCCAAAGGTCTATACCTGTTATTCGTAACAGAGATGTCAGAGCGATTCTCGTACTACGGTATGAGAGCGCTCTTGACACTTTATATGGTGGCAGCCCTGTTCACCATGACCCGAGCATCCGAAGTCTACGGCACCTTCACCAGCCTCGTTTACCTCACACCCCTCATCGGAGGCTACATAGCCGACCGCTATTGGGGCAACCGACGTAGCATCCTGGCAGGCGGCATCTGTATGGCCATCGGACAGTTCCTCATGTTCCTCAGCGCCTGCTTCATCCAACCCAGCATACAAGTCGAGGGAGGACCCATCGACCCCACAGTCGATAACACCCTGGCACTCTGGCTCATGGTATCCGGATTAGGCATGCTGGTCATCGGAAACGGACTCTTCAAGCCCAATATCGCCACGATGGTAGGCGACCTCTATCCACAGGACGACCGTCGCAAAGATGCAGCCTTCACCATCTTCTACATGGGTGTGAACATCGGAGCCTTGCTCGCACCACTCGTATGCGGACTCTTCGAAGGCAGCTTCCAAGACCCCGGACGATTCCGTTGGGGATTCCTCATAGCCTGCATCGTCATCACCCTGTCCATGATTATCTTCTGGACCTTCAAGAACCGTTTCCTTGTCACCCCCGACGGACGTCAGATCGGATTGGCTAAAAGTCAATCGCTCCCACTGAAGGGAGATGGGACAGAGGGAGATCAACCTCTCACTCGCAACGACTACATCCACATGCTCGTCATCGTGATACTCGCAGTCTTCGTCATCTTCTTCTGGGCAGCCTACGAGCAAGCAGGCAGCTCGCTCACCTACTTTGCCGACCAGCAGACCGACAAGACCTTCTTCGGGTGGGAAATGCCCACCTCGTGGTTCCAGACCTTCCCAGCCTTCTTCTGCGTCGTACTCGCACCAGTGATGAACTGGATGTGGCAGAAGATGGGACGTTTCGAGCCCCATTCCATTCAGAAACTCGCCATCGGACTCGCACTCCTCTCCCTAGCCTATCTCGTCATCGCTTTCGGAGTGAAAGACGTAGGGCCGGGACTGAAGGTCAGCATCCTGTGGATCATCAGTCTCTACTTCATCCAAGTACTTGGCGAGCTATCTCTCTCCCCCATTGGACTCAGTCTCGTCAGTCGTCTCTCTCCCAAACGCTTTGCCTCGCTCATGATGGGCATCTGGTACCTCTCCACCTCCGTCAGCAATTTCGCAGCAGGCAAACTCGCCACCCTCTATCCCGAAGCCGGACAGACCAAATACCTGTTGGGAATCCCCATCACCGACCTCCACGACTTCTTCCTCATCTTCGTCGTCATGTCAGCGATAGCCTCCCTACTCCTCTTCTGCCTCTGTCCCCTCCTCAAGCGGATGATGAAATAAACAAATGTGGCCCACTCCATTGTGGACCACATTTTGTTATAAGCCGTAACCCTTAATCCTTAACCATTAACCATTAACCCTTAACCCTTAATCCTTAACCGTTCTTAGTTCTACCGTTCTTAGTTCTACAGTTCTTAGTTCTACAGTTCTTAGTTCTACAGTTCTTAGTTCTTACCTTTCAACTTTCTAAACTCTTACTCTTTCTTCTCCTTATTAAGCAACACAAGTACCAACAGACAGATAGCTACCACAACATCCACGATGTTCCAAATAGTTCTTCCAAGAGCCACTTTGAAGATTGGTTGGAACAACAAAGCAAGAGCTCCAAAGGTAACAGCAAGCCCTTTCTTCTCTTGATTCCAGTATCTGTATGCCATTACGCCAAATATCACCATCGATATAAACCTCACCAATTGATAATACCCGTATGGCATTGGAGCCAAACACAGTAACAACAGAACTGCTAATATGATATTAATCCATTTCATAATAAGTATTGTCCCTATTTAGAAGTTCGGTCTCTAAGTCCCATAAAATGGAGAATCAGAACCGTCCCTTGATCTGACGAACCCTCCTTATTACACTTTGGGCAAGTAATCATTACAGATCTAAATAAAGACATAGCAATTTCGTTTTGATTGATACCAGTGCAAAAGTACAACTATTTTTTCACACCACCAAATAATTTTCAACAACAAGGCTTGTGAAACAGGAATTTATATATTTCTAATCAAATTGTTTTGCTATTTTCAAGAAAAGATGTATCTTTGCTTCAAATTTTAAAGCGGATATGCCAGAATACGATATAGCATTAGAACTCGCTCGACTTCACATTCTAAATGGAGCAAATTTCATACGGCAGTTGAAGATGCTAATCTCTCTTTACATTTTCAAGCCCATAGAAAATGAAAAAGACATCTTTGCAGCAGAAGGTAGCCACCAAGACGATATGCCACTGCTACTCGATGCTGCACGCAAGGCAGTTGCTCATGGCAATAAAGTTTACATATTACCCAATCCCAAAGGCATAAGGACAGCAGACTTTATCTTTGTACGGAAAGGAGTTCTGAAGTTGTTCGACCTAAAGACAATCACTGGCAAAAACTCTGTTGGTAATCGTCTCATTGAATCGTTAGGTCAGACTGACCGCGTTCTTCTAAACCTACAGACAGATTATAGTATTCGCCGACTAACACAAGAGATTAGACACTATTTTGAATTATCAGCAGACGTTCAAGAGGTGCTTATTTATAATGGCAGCAAAGAAATATCCATTAGGCGCAACATTGCTTTGAGCAAGGGATTCCTTAAGATGATGATGAATAGTTTCAGATAAAAGAAAGCCGCACATTACTGTACGGCTATATGAAAAATGGGTAGTGACGTATACGGCTTGCCCTCTCAGGAAACTTACCTGGATAGTCAACCACATAAATTGACGTTGCAAAGATAGGTTATTTTCTCGAAATTGCCAAATTTTTTTGTAATTATTTTTGAAAAAGTTCCAAATACACATAATTTGGATGTTTATTGACTGCTCTTGTTAAATTGTTTCCCTTTTAGAGCAGAGCTTAAATTTTTAATAAATCTCAAATAGATAGAGTCCTACTCCCCCTTTATCATGCGCAAAACAATCCTTTTCCACATACCAAATCAACAACAAGGCTTGTGAAACACGCAATTATTACTCACATACCACTAATTCACGAGGAAGAGTGATCTTCTTGGCTTCACCACTCAAAAAACATCAGCGAACTACATCAAATAAAAAGGGAGCTAACTTCACAGCCCGCTCCCTTCATTCACTTCAAAAATACTTATGGAAAACACGAACATTCAAATCTCTAGTATCTCGTAATGGATTCCGTCCCTAGTCTTCAACTTATTGTGACGGTTCTTTCGATACGTCACATAGCTGACGTGAATCCATTTACTGCCGTTCGGTCGAGTTTCCCAAATCAGCTGGTCGAAGTCTGTGTGTTTCACGATCAGCTTGCATACGTCCCAGAGCGTCCATCCCTTACTCTCTGCCGGAATAAGATAAATGTCAGCTGCTTCGCCCTTCGTGTGTTGGGATTTGGCAACCCCGCCTGCGGCTTTATTGATGAGTCTGCAACGGAAGCCCGAAGACACATGAATGGGTACCTCAATCATATCACGAACTTTTTGCAACACATTCACGCATAAAGCTTCCAGGTTGATGTAGTTCTGCTGAGTAAGTTGGGCATGATTATCAATACCCAAGTCAGTTGCTTTCTTACTTTTCGTAAACTCCTCCAAACGGAAGTTCTTCGAGAGTCTTTTATTTCTGTCGTACATAATACTTCTCCTTTCTTTGTTTAAAAAACATACACTTAGGATCGTTTGGGCGAGTCGCCATTGGTCCCGCATCACATTCGCCGAAATATTGCCTTTCTACTTTCCTGTAGAACCGGCAATCTGCGCATCGTCTCTTTCTCATAATACATAATGTTATTTGTTATCTTTTTTATTTTTCTTCTTCCTGTCACTTTTCAGTTTCTTTCCCTGAGGAAACGCCTTCTCGTATGCCTTGTTCAGGGCCTTTGCATCCACCTTTCTGATGCCTATCTTGAGCGCTACAGCCACGATGGCTCTGAGCAGTTCTCGATGCTTCCATGGACACATCTTAGGTGGTGGCATCACATCCCATCCGTAGGCAGGAATGTCGTTCTCATCTACGATAATGCTATTACATACCTCCCAAATGAAGTCATCAGTAGCACGAGTTCCGAACCAATCCTTAAGGATATTGCGTATACAGTATCGCTTATACCGACTTGTCAGGAGGCGTCTCGTGCGCTCCAACTCCCGCCAGAGCTGCACGAAACATTCTTGGGTATTCTTAATCTCCATAATCAGAAATTCTTAATGACCTTTTGACACGTGACCTATGACACTTTCTCCAACATCTTCCTGTACTGACCATGCTCTGCGGCCATGACAAGCCCCTGCCTTTTCCAGTTCTTCAGCATCTGCCGTACGCTGTTACGAGTGACACCTGCGCCTTTCACAGCTATACATTGTTGCATAGCTTGGTCGATGGTGAACTGCACATCCAATCGCTCATAGATCGAGTCATTCCTACCATAGCGCAGACGTTCACGGCTTCCTGCATAGTCACGGCTATTGAAAGCGTTCTCAATGCGGTCGCGGAAGAAGTACAGAGCGTTCTCAATGAGAGAGTCGGCTATGATGTCATAGATATCCATCATCTGAGGGGTCTGAGTCTTCAGCAACATCTCCTTCCATAGCTCTGGGTTCTGCTTCAATCTCGTCTCTGCCCCATTCAACCCATACTTCTTAATCAGCATCTCACATACCTTGCAGAGCATGATGCAGCAAGTCATTCGTTGAGCTGTCACACAGACACGGAATCGCTGACGAGCCTTGATTCTATCGTCATTTTTCATGGTTTCCAATCGAATCTTCTCCAGCCATTCACGACCCTTAGCCTCCAACTTTGGCAGTACCGCTTCGCCATGCATCAGGGGAAGTAAATGCGCCACCTGCTGAATACGCTCTCGCTGTCGCTCAGTCAGCACACGAGGCTTATCTTCCAACTTCGTAAACGTATTGTCAGGTGTCCTTGCGACGGCTATACGACTCTGAAAACCATCCGTGTAGTTGTTCACTACGCGATACAAAGCATCAGGTGTTCCACACATCGTTACGTTCCACAGCAAGTGGTCGATATGCACATTTACAGCTTCAGCACTTCTCGCTTCACGATCGTAGCGACTGCCGTCGTAGCTCTGACGCAACATCACAGAGAAATCGCTCATGGACGACTTCCATTTCTGAGCCACCGTATCAGCCTCAGGAGTGAACGAGAAGGCATGCTTGCCTTCAGTATTCGCCAAACGCTCAGCCAAGTTGGCAACCGTGTTGTTCAGCGTCAGGCAGCGTACAGGCAGTTTCGGCTCCTCAGGTTGCTCCTTCTTGTTCTTGGCAGCACGTTTCTTTGCCCTGAAATCATCCTCCTGTTGCAGATACATTTTGTCCAAAGCAGCCACCTCACTCATCCACGCATCTACCACAGGGTCGAGACCCCCTTTGTTCGAGGCAAAGTCTCCTGCGAGATATCCAATCAGATTCAACCCCTTCTTCTGTCCATGCACATCGAGCACCACTCCTGTTGCCAATGCTCCGATTTCAGGACAAATCACCACAATAACGCACATCTCTAAGCCTGGATTTACGGCCTGTATCGAATCGATGACACCCTGAGGCAAAATTCTAATGTAAGCAACTAGTGGAGAGCCAGATGCTTCGTCTTCCGGCTCCACTTCTATGGGTTCCTCGCTCGTCTCCTCATCCGTAACTCCAGCCGCCTTCAATGCCTCTCTCATCTTCTTGGGGATGTTCTTATAGAAGTCATACGCCTGAGCACTCTTCACCGTCTGAGCCACGTTCTCATCACGTTCCTTGATGATTTCCTGTACAAAGGGTGTCTCACGCAATATCTTCTCTATCAACCCAGCATCATTCTCAGTGATGTAGCGCAGATGGTCAGCCAGATACAGCGACGTACGATGTCTGTCACCCTCCTTCACCTTCTTACCACCCAACCAAGCATCTACAATCTTCTGATAAGGCACACCATGATAGTCCGTAGGGAATGAAGACCCACCCCCGTTCCCCTCCCTGTGAGTGAGGGGAGTATTTACATCAGTTGATGTATTCTTATGAGCCGAGTGACCGCTCTCCCCCTGCAGGGGGAGTTGGGAGGGGGTCTGCTTGAATATCTCCTCATCGAGAAACAGCAGCTCCTTCTCCGTAGTGGTGAAGAACACCCTCGTGATGTCCTTTGCACCCTCGTCATACGCTACGCCCAGCAACTCACTTGCCCACTTCAGGTTCTCCTCCTGCGTCAGTTGCGGACGGCGTTTGAATACCAAATGATACCCCTTCGTAGCAGAGCGCTCCAGCATCAGCAGTCCCAGCCCGTCCTTTCTCGACAGCACCAGTTCAGGGACCGTCCTCAACCATTCCTCCTTTCTGGCGGCTATCTGCTCTTCCCCTTCATGGGGAAGCGGGGAAGGGGTCCAGTCGATATCCATTCCCACCGTTGTACTCATACGAGTGGAGCCTTTCAGCGAACCGTCGTCGTTCGGCAAGCAGCTGTAGTTCATCTGCACGAGTTTCGTCTTCTGAGTCACGTCACCTTCGCGAACAGCCTTTAGCGTGCGTTTCTGCTTTGCCGAATTACGGAGATTTAGGTACTCCGTCGCCGTAAGGACGGGGCGCATCATCTTCGCCCCATCCTTATAATAAATTCTGTGTACACTCATAGTATCAGTTCATGTTTACTTTACCCAATAAGCCATAATCTGTAAGCACATCAAGTTCAGCCATCGCTACGTTCATGTCACTCTGCATAGCAAGTTGAACCTGAGGGGTTTCCAATGCCTTCTTCACAGAGCAGAAGAACTTCACTCGTTTAGCCGATTCCTTCAGCCATCCATGTTCCAGCTCAATAATCAGTCTGTCCTTAGGGTGTTTGTTCTGCCTGTTATAGGCGACAAACTCGATGAATACACTACCGTCATCTGTTGCAACCAATGCCAGACGGCCTTCTACAATACGTCCGCTATTCAGCGTTTTCAAGACTTCCTTTTCGTTCTTGATTTCAATTATTTTCTTCATAATTTGAGTTGATTTTGCGAGGAGAAGCATTCAGATTCTTTGGCCATTTACTCGAGAATATCCTCCTCGGCTTCAACTCAGGGTTAATGATTAGATTTTTTGAATTTCACACGCAACGGTGTCCTGGAAGAACGAGCCGTTCGATTCGTGAGTTTGAAACCGCAGCGAAGCTACCACGGTGCTTCCTGCAGCGAATTTACAGAGAGCGAGGTTGCCGAACATCGCGCAGTTGTACTCGTCCTCATAGTCACCACCCAACTCACGAAGTCGGATGTACGATTTGGCCAACTGGCCACTTTCTTGTTTCTTACTCGGAACATACGTCGGTTCCGTCTGTGAAATCACCTTAGCAATGATTGTCTTCATCTGTTTCTTTTCTCCTTTCGTTTTGTTTATTACTTGGTTATTAATCCGTTAATAAAATCTCTTCCGCGAGGCGTCCACACGAGATACGTCCGCTCCTTCTTCTCACCGTCCAGCGCATAATAGTGGAACAGGCGGTTGCTGGCATAACCCAGCCTTTCATAATCCCCCTTCAACTTGTAGCGCGAGCCGTTCCAGAACTGCACCCCGAGAGCCACCAGAAACAGGTTCAGGTCTTTCGTCGTCATCCCCAGCGTCTTGGCAATCTCCGAAGTGGTCAGACAGTCGTCAGTCGGCAGGTTGTAGCGGCTGATCGTCCGCTGCATAATCCTGTTCGCCACCTCTATCACCTCACCGTCAGTCAGCTGCTCGCCCGTACGCATGTTCCTTGTAGGAATATACCCACCCGTACGTGCAATCTGAGGCAGCACCTCGTTCGTTACCCAGCGTTTAAATGCCTTAGCCTGAGGCAACTTCGATGAGAGGATGAGAGAGTAAAGACCAGACTCGTTGATGATGGTGGTTTTTTGTTTGCCTCCAGGGGTGAACGAAACGTTCACCCCTTTGTCATCTTCGTCCACATGATCACGAATGGCTTTTAAAGGATTGTTATACCCCAATGCTTGTGCCACATCCTTGCCCACAAAGAAAACCTCACCCTTCTCATTTGTCATTGTTCGGATTTCACCGAACATCTGATGATGAAATGTTTGAATCATTTCCATAATCTTTCCTTTCGTTTGTTTGTTTTAGTAATAAATAAAAATGAATACGCGCATACATATACGCGTCATGAGAGTCAGCCCATAGGGGCGAAATAATTTAGGAATGTTTGTTCTTGGTTGTTATCATACGCCCCCGCCCTAAAGGGCACCCCCTCTATCTTAGAGGGGGAGCTATCCCTCCACGGCTGCTCCCCTAAGTTAGGGGAGCTGTCACAACGTGACTGAGGAGTGTGTAAGAGAGGTCCTATTAGTTCCCACTCCCCCCGTCTTCCCCCGTTGGGGGACTGAGGGGGGACAAGAACGGATTTCTCCCCCCTTCGCACTCCCCCCAAGGGGAGAGAGAAGGGAGGGGCAAGGGGGAGGGTCTGTTCTGTTCTTGTTCCAATATGTCAAAGATCGTGCAAGCCGAACACAGAGCGAAAGCTCGCTTTTGGCTTTGATGAGGCGCCGCCGATGTTCGCGGCAACGCAAAGAACGCTTGTGATTTTTTTCACGCTGCAAAGGTACGCACAAAAAAAGAGCGAGGGAAGAAATCTTCCTTCGCCGTAGAGTTTCCGGGAGTTTTGCGTAGAGTTTTGGGTTCTCTCGGGAGTTTTACCTATTTAGAGCCTATTTTTCGGGGAGTTTCCGGGAGTTTTGCGTAGAGTTTTGGGTTCTCTCGGGAGTTTTACCTATTTAGAGCCTATTTTTCGGGGAGTTTTCGGGAGTTTTTCGGGAGTTTAACAATTCTTAAGAAATTCAATCATCTTGTTACCTATAGCTAAGTATTCTCTGAATCTTTTTCCCTTTACAGGAGCATTATCTTCTTTCCACAAACCGATAGGCTTTCTAAAACTATCAACATTCAGCCTTTGCAGTTCATCACTTACAGGAAGCTTATCGTGTTCAGGAAGTTCCATTATAATCTTACGACAGAACCCATCATAATCATTCAACTCTTGTACACCCATATCAACCATTGCCCTATATACCGCATACCATTGTCTGCCGATCTTCACCATTGGAGCGATTTCTTGAATGGCTTTTGAAACCTGTTCCTCCGTAATTACTTTCGGTTTCTGCTGTTTACGCTTTACTTCGTTTACCTTCTCAACACAAGAATTATAACTGATATGAGGCTGTTGTTTGATAACCTTTATCACCACACCCCTCACTCTTATATCCTGATGCTCATAGAGTCGGTAAGCCTGATATGCTTTGTTTTGAGGAATCAGCCAGGGAACACCGTCTTTATCCTTAAAATAGGCTTTCAACGTATATCTTCCATCAATCATCACTAGCAACACATCACCATCATTATACGAGTTTGTCTCTTTCACCATAACCCTGTCGCCTTCGCATATTTTAGCATCTATCATCGAATCCCCTTTGACGGTTGTGCAAAACACAGAATCATCCATAACCCAACCATCAGGCACTAAACAGGAGTCACAATCATCTTCGCCATAAACAATGTTCGGATCTCCACACATCACGGGAGCATCAAAAGAACGAATCGGTTTGTTACACAACTGCGGTTCCCATCCCTGCTCCTCCAACTCTCGAAAAATCTCTTTCAGTTCATCATTCATGATATTTTATTATTTTTCTATCTTTTTCTTTTGTCAATTCAATTATTATCCTTACCTTTGCAAAAAGTTGGTGTGGAGATGTGACGCTTTTATTAGCCTCCTCTCGTCCGGATGCCGGAGCACCAATTTTTTTTATGTCTGTTAATTCGTAGATTCGTGATTCCGCAGCTTGCTGCTCAGTCGGGCAGAATTGTTATAGCATTTTAGTAATCATTCAGGATACAATTCATTAAATTCATCTAACTCTTTTGCATTACCACCTCTGGAGAAGCGCCTTTTGTGAACATCATCGATGTTTGCATGGCATCTAATGCAGAGACATTGAAGATTGGAAAGTCTATTATCCGCCTTTTTTGCGTTTTTATGGTGAACTTGAATGAATCTATGATGGAAGGGATTTGTGATTTGCACACCACATTTTTCACATGTATAATCATGCTTCTCTCTAAAACCCTTACTGATTTTCTCCCAGTTCTTAGTGTATCCGAAGATATCTTTTTCCGAATCATTCTCTTCTGGCATTGTAAGCGCATATTCTTCTGACCTTGCAACTAGCCTTGCAAAGTCTTCTGAATTTCTAACTGAGGAATATTGAGAATAATATAAACGCTGAATGCAATTCTTGCATAATGGTAAATCTGACACTTCCTTATCTTCATCATAATCATCTTTATCAATAACCATAACTGAAGAGGTTTCTGCAAATCGGTACTCAGCCTCAAATGAACCTGACTGAATAAATGACTCTAGAGTTGAACAACGACATAAATGCATTCGAGGCTTACCGTGTTCTCTCAAACGATATTTTCTCATATATAGAAAACCAATATGAGTGTAGCCATCTTCGGCTTTTATTTCAATTCCTCCACCATCAGAAAAAGAAACTTGTCCAGTACGGAACTGCTCAATACCGACATCTACACCCGTAATGGGCTTCCACGGCTCTGCTTCTGCAACCCAATACCCTTTCTCTTTCAAGGCTTGTTTTAATCCTTCAAATTTTATTATTGGTTCTTCTGGCATAATCTTACTGGTTTTGTTTTACAAAGTCTTCAAGCAGTTTGTCACCACTAGTAATAATGCGGAATTCAACTCTTCTAGACATTTGATTATCTATATTTTTTCCAGACAATAAAGTATAATTCCCTTCGCTATCCAACGATTTTCCATATGATAACCCATTAGATGTAAACCAGTATTCAAGTAATTGTTGTTCTTTGTCTGTATATTGCTCAAATACAGGCATTTTTCGGAAATAACGCAACACACTCAATGACCGCTGTTGAGATAGTATTACATTAGCGATATATGGGTCAGAATCTAACGAAGGATATGGTACGGGATCTGTATGTCCTTCAATTCTTATTTCCTGAATATCCTTTCTAAGAGAGTCTTTTAATAATATATTAAAGTATCTAGGAAGAAACTCGTCAAGAATTTCTTGAAATTGAGGAGTCAATTGAGAACTACCTTGCGCGAACAAAACTGTGGGGTTATTGAATTTCATAGAAAGATCTTTTCCTATGGCCATTTGCCATCTTAAAGTGTCACCCTCAAATTCTTTTACCAACTTATCATGCAATTTATTTTTGGTTTCCACATAATCTGTCAAAACCGTTTGATTTTGCTGGACACGCTTAATGTAGGCAATAGCAATAAAAAGGAATATCACCATAAGCCCCGTCATCAAGTCCGAAACGGACATCCAAACATTATGCTTTGCCATACAAATTACCTCCTATCATCATTTACCATTGCTTGAATACAAGTGTCTAATTCAGAAAGAGTGGCTGCTAATCGTTCATAGAAATGCTGATCCAAAACCGTCAACTGTTCATTCAGTTGCCTTGTACCATCCGAAAGGAATGAAACACCTTCTTCCATTTTATCTTTGGTTTCCTTCCAGAACTTTTCACCATAATCCTTAATCTTATTTAGTTCTTCTAACTTTTCAATCAGCACTTGGACACTATCCACAAAGTTTCTTTGTTTACGAACCCACTCATTAAGTGACTGAGTACTTTCTTCAAACATCGTCATATTTCCCTTGGTGAGTTCAACCGTATCGGTAAGATTCTTTGTTATTAACTTGAAGTTTTCATCCTTTATTAGTACATCATTTAGAGAATTAACTAACTGCTCTAACTTACCACCATCACTAACAAGTGCTTTCGTGTCGTTACCCACTTTCGTAAGCGTTGTCGATGTACCTTCAAAATTGGTGGCCATCTCCTTATATTGTTTTGTAAGTGAAGCTATCATTTCCTTATTCTCTTGCTGCCATGTATTCAACCTCTCTACACTCTTATTTAATTGGTCGAAATTCTCTTGTATAAGTTTATTTATGAGAGAATTCATCTGCTTTTGGAACTCCTCAGTTACTTTCTTCATCACTTCAACCAATGCTTCAGTATTGCTCTTCTTAAGCAACTCTGTAAACTCATCAAACTTGGTTTCAAGTAATTTATTAGTCTCACCCATCTTCTCTTCAATATCAACCACTTCGCCATGTAGTTTATCTGTTAGCTTTGTTATCTTTTCAGAAACTTCACCTTCCGTTGAAGCGATTGCTTCTGTATGGTCAGTGATTTCTCCCACATTTGATTGTATTGCACTCGATACCTCTATTGCTTTATTTGTTGCCTCTTCTATATTACCAACGCTCTGTACTATGCTTTCTATAGATGTATTTAATGCCGTTGAAAGTGTTCTGATATCAGAAATAACTTCCTTGAGTTCATTAATAGAATTCGATGTATTATTAATATTGCTTGATATTAACTCGGTTGAAGCAGAAATCGCTCCTGTTCGCAAAAGCATAGAAGCAATATCTGTTTTCGTTTGAGTTGCCGTGTCTTGATATCTGGTACAAGCATTAGTTATCGTATTATAGAAAGCCGTTTGGTCTGTAATCTGGCGCTCTGTAAGGTTTTTTAATTCTTGAATATTTTGTTTGTTTGATTCACTCATGTCTTTTACTGCGCGAACTATTTCACCTGCTGCAATATTGATATCTGAAATACCTTCATCTTTTTTGTCATAGAAAGTACTCACCAATCTTGTTAATATGAGAGAACCAAACATTCCTGCCAACGAAGTAAAGAATGCTGTTTTTAAACTCTCCAACAACAAAGGAATACTATTATCAAGATTGTTAGTGTCGAAGTTCAAAAGTCCTAAGGTAATTCCCAAAAAAGTACCAATTACACCAAGAGTTGAGATAAAAGATGGAAGGTTTTCAATTCTACGCCGCTTCTTCATTAATCCATTTTTATTTTTGACATAGTTAATGAAGATTCCAAATGCAACAGTTAATAAAAAAATAATAATAGTTGCTACCCATGTAATAGTTTGAATTGTTCCTAATGTCATATTATTTTTTGTTTAATTATTTTTTGATATCAGTTATTGAATTAAAGAGCCTGTCCCTATATTTCTCATTTGACATCTTTTAGAAGAGTCATTATTATACTCCCCACTTGGTGAGCATATTTATACTCTATAATTTTTAAATTCTCCAATTTGGATTTATTTAATTGAGAATTATTAGATTTAGATTGACGCTCCTTTTTAACTTGACCAGCGATATAATACTGATAGAAGGTTAGTTCCTCAATTGACATCTCATTTATTGGCTTCATAGCTCCCGATACATCAGTTGTGTAAAAACTAATATTTCTATCTTCTAATTGTATTGTTCCTGCCTTAGCTCCTTTTCGACTCCAAATAAGAGCAGGACCAATGATCTTTTCACGTCCAATAAGGTTGTCCTTTACAAAATATGCAGGTCCGTCTGTAGCTGCCGTGTATACCGGAACAGAACCTGGGTAGTTATATGCGTCTGACTTTGAGAATTGCAGACCTTGTGTAACATAAAACAAATCACTTACTCTTTTGAGAACTTTCTTTTTGGCAGGTCCCTTATATTTAAGATTGTTAGAAAAAAGAGCAACAATATCCTCTGTTTTGGGATTGCTCATTTTTTGTAAATAATCTCCTATTTTATTAATATCAATGTCTTCTTCACTAGGGGACAAATATCTGAAACTATCGGGATCTAAATCAACATCATCTATTATTTCCAACATAATAAGGTTGTAACCGTCTTCCGCTTTCTTTAGATAAGATGTGTTTTGCAATAGTTCCTTTTCTCTAGGTGTTAATTTTATATTATCTAATAATATCTTCTTTAATTTGCGAAATTCTACATCTGTTGCAGAATCTAACATGTCATTGTCTAAAAGATAATCATTTACCTTTTGTGTTAATCTCACGTTTTTAATTATTCTTTCTAATTCTCTTTTATATCTTTTTATGGAATAATAACCCCATTTTTTCCCTTTTATAAGATCATAGGTTTCTCCGTTCCACGTTTCTGTTATCCTAATTTGATCCCATTCTTTGTTTTTAGAAGCAAATTTATAATTCCATGCCAATTCCAACTTTGACTTGTATGAGAAAGAATCATCAAGTACTGTAGGGTCAAAACATGGGGAAAAATCATTATGCAAATATTGTAATACTTCTTTGCTTTTGGAGTTATCTGTTTTAATCTTTACCTTATGCATTAAATCTGTTTTATACCTATTTTGAGAATTAGCCTTTCCATCGGATAATGAATAATACATAAAACACGAATTTTGCAAAGGTCTATCATAGTCAAACATCTCCGGTGCAATTTTTCTAAACACCAAACAATAAGTTTGCTCCATAGCATATGGAGAAAATGTATAAGATGGTAATCTAATGATTGACAAAATATCACAACGTGAAATAAGATAATCACGGATGTTTTTATTTGAGGGATTTTCAAGAACGGAATCAGGCACTATGACAATTGCCAAACCTCCTTCTTCGATGATTCTTCCATTAACCTGTTTGGCAGGTCGCAAGAAATCGATACATTCTCTAAGACTATTTGATTCTAAAGAATTATAGGTTGCAGTTCCGTTTTCTATAATCTGCTGAGCTATATTTGTTGTTTTACCGTAAGGGATATTAGTTAATAATAAATCAACACCACCCATCTTTTCTTTATCATACGAATTGTATTTGCATTTTAGGTAATTGTCTACAGCAAATAAAGATTCCACAGAAATAAAATTCTCATTAAAATCATGAGGCTTAATGTTTTTTAAATCATATAATTGAATAAAGAATTGTAAATCATTCTTAGAATTTTTAATGTTTCTCTTTATTTGTTCTATATCATCAAATAAACTAATTTCCTCCTTATTACTATCATACATAAAGTGTTCTTTCCAATTTATTGAGGTCTTTACCTGTTTCAGATTGGCTGCACCATCTCCTAAAAGATACAAATTCAAATATGCAGCAAAAATATTATTCTTATCTGCTCCATATATAGATTTTCTGGTAATCTTATCTATATCAGCAATAGACAGAGAATACTTAGACTTTATTATTCTAATATATTCGTACAAGAAACCTGCGCTACCACAAAAAGGGTCTAAAACTATTTTATTTGAGAGTACATCCTTGTTCCAATTAAGATAGTTGTCAAAAACACTTTGAATTAAAGGATGAATAGTATGTCTTGGTGTATAATATTCACCATTGTCTTTCTTACTTTCTTTACTCGCTAATTCTTCAAAAATGAAACCATACAAATCAACGCCTTTATTGCTAGATAATTCGTATAGATTTGATGATATCTTTTCATATAATCTCTTCATCTCCTCAAATTCTCCATCGTCGTTTATTTCTCTTTTTAAATCATCAATAGATGAGGATAGTTTCTTTTCATATTCGTCTTCAGAAGACCTTATCTCATTCCAAGCAGAGTCGAAAGATTTTATTTGCGTACAACTATATAAAGAAGCATATATGGTCATCATAAATGCTTTGTTTGCTTGCAATTTACTATGTCCTCTAAGTGATTTCCTTAGCTCGTTTATGATTTGCTTAATATCTAAATCAGATGAAAACGTTTCCTTTATGGGGAATAATTTTTTTATGATTTCCGTACATTCCTTCCTTTTTTTAAAAACATCTATTTTGTCTTGTAAAACGGTAAAGGCTTTCGAATGATAATTGTAGTTGGCAATCCAAAGAATACGACCATCAAAGACAATAAGGTTAATGATTTTCTCTTTTTTGAATTTCTCATAAACACAATTTAATCCTTGAGCATAATGTTTTATTTGTGTAATACCATCATCTATTTTCCCATTGCTTTCAAGCTCTAACATAGAGTGGAAAGAGGTGTAGTCATTTGAGGAAAAAATATAAGCATCGCAAGATCCTTTTCCTATAGTGCCCGAACAATATGATGGAATATGCTTGTCAATTTCGATAAATCCAGATTTCTTTATTTTTATTATATAACCACGTTTATCAAATAGCATGCGAAAATATGAATACACAATGTCTTCATATTGCGATTCTGTTCCTTGATAAATTGGAAGAAGTGCCGATTCTATGTCTAATATACTCTCCATAGTTGAATTATTTTGCAGATTGATCACCCGTAATATCTTTTGTGAATTCTTCTAAACAAACGTCCTTTATAAATTTTCTTCAATAAGTTTAATTCATCATCTTTTTCTTTTCTCGATTGATATCCTCTTGGTCGTATGCTGCAAGGTAGTAATCGAGGACTTCATGGAAGAGGCCTTCGATTTCATCTTTCAAAGCTGCATCATCACACTCCATCTGCACGCGGTGGATGGCATTTGCAGAGAGGTGTGCTATGACGCACATCGTTTCCAGCAAATTTAGATTACGCTTCTCAATCACAGCATTCACAGCCTTGAACATCTCCTGCGTTGCTGGACGCGTTTCAGTCTCTATCTGTATCAATCGTTTTACATCCATATCTTTTTGTTTTATTCTTTTAGGTTCTACAAGCACTATCAGAAATTGATATGTATTTCGCCTTCCCACTCGGTTTTCACGATAATGTTGCCTATCTGTACGATGCCGTACTTTGTGAATGCATTGCCAAGGTTCTCAACGGTAGGAGGGAACAGTTCGTCAGCCTCGCATTCGGGATGCTGACTGTGGAACTTGGCGAACTTAGTATAATAATTGCAAACACTATCAGCCGAGGTTCCCAGCAAACCTCTACTCTCAGCGTAGTATTCAATCATATTGGTATGGATTGCATCCTCTTCTGCCGAATCAGCGGTGCAAGAAGACACAAAAAATGCCGCACCTACACATAGTAGGCACAGCATCAATGGAATCCCCAATAAATTATTGTGATTAGTTTTTACAAAATTACCCCCCCCTATATGCTTTACAGCTACTTGTGGGGCACATTTGGTATATGTAAATTCTCTATTCATATCTCTCTTGGTTTCTATCTTTTTTACATGATAATTTCCCGTATGCAATATCATCGTCTTCCTGCACAAACCCAATCTTGCGACGAGGCTTTTCTCTCGGCTCCTTCGATTGCAACTCAGCAAGAGCAGTGCTGATAGCATCGAGCTGAGCACGAGTGTCTTCATTAATTTCGTTTTGGTCTGCAAGGATCTCGTCAACTTCTTTGCGGACGGATTCTATTTCCTTCTTTAGCTCAATGTAAGTAGCCGCCATAGGAAGTTCGACCAAATGACGGTATGTGACGAAGGCTTTCATGATATTTCTATTCACTTTGATGGCTGTTTCCGATCTCAATACGCTACTCAACATCGCTACACCAAGTTCTGTGAAAGCATAGGGCAAATATTTTGTATTTGAACCACGTCCTTTGTTCAAGGTCGCAAATTGCGACCTTGAACGTAAAGAATCATCCTCAGAGATATCTCCAATGGGAATTTCCATGGTCACATTTTGTGATGTCCAATCATTAACTCCCTGTTTAGCAGTAACTTTGGATGTCACAATTTGTGATCTTAAAGATACTTGAGTGGCCTCATTCTTCGTGAGTCGGAACATAAAGTCATCGCCCTCAAAACGTTGTGCATTGCGTTTCACAGCCTCGTTCAAGCGTTTTGTCTCAACTCCATACATAGCGGCCAAGTCAAAGTCCAGCATCACACGCTGACCTCGTATTTCATATATCTTGCTTTGAATGGTTTGGATATAATTCATATTAGTCATTAGTCTTGGTTTCTATTCGATTACAGCCTTCCGCCCGCAAAGTTACCACATTTCTACGAAACTACCAAACAAAATGCGATCTTTTTGTGAAGTGTTCCATATCGTTAGTCATCCTATTTTCGTTGTTATTGATCTAAGCTATTAGGATTGAGATAAAGATTCAAGAAATTCTTAAATAAAGCGGATTAACTTCCCATTCACCATTCTTTCTGCCATTCACACGTTTCAGTGCCCCATATCGCTGCAATAGTCCGATGTTGAATTTTACACCATCTGCAGTTATATCCCCCAAGGCTTCAGCAATATTCTGCCTTGTGGCTTTTGGGTAGTTCTTCAAATACTCTAAAATTCGCTTTTGGGTAGTGTTTAGTGGCTTTTGGGTAGTTACCTCATCCTTTTGGGTAGTATCAATAAGGTTTTCATTAGCCTTTTGTAGAAGAATCAGACTCATCCTTTTTTGAATAAGTTAATCCTCTCTCAAAGGTAGCAACCTCTCCCAGCTTCTTATATTCCCACTTACTTTTATCCATTACTCGTCCTCCTTGTTATCTTGCCCCTCGCTCATCAATTTCTTCAAAGCATCAATATCAGGCAGTGCTTTGCGGAATTTCTCTGGCATATCATCAGCTGTTTTATAAGTAGCCACACCCATTGGCTTTGAATAGTCGCGAATCATGAACTCCACGTACTCACGATTGGCCGACTTGCACAATACCATACCAATACTAGGGTTCTCATGTGGTTTCCTGACTTTCTCGTCCAGAATAGTAAGATAGCCCATCAGCTGACCAAGATAGCTGGTTTTGAATTCACCTGTCTTCAGTTCTATCACCACCATAGCATTCAGCTCGCGATTGAAGAACAACAAGTCGGGGAACTGCTCTACGCCATATACCTCCAACAGCTGTTGGTTTCCCATAAACGTAAAGTCGCACCCTATAGTCATGATGAAATTCTTCACCTTATTCACTATTTCCCTTTCAACTACACGCTCATCCACATCAATACTGTCACGCACACCAATCTCCTCCACATTAATAAAATCCAGCATGTAGGAGTCTTTAAACATCATGACGGTCTTACGCATCATCTCAGCATTAGAAATGGTTTTAGTGAAGTTGCTTGGCATTTGTTCGCGATGACCGTAGGCATCCTCTTTAATCAACTTCTCAAGCCTCTCTACTTGAAGATGTTCCTCAGCAGTCCTATGTATGTAGTAATAGCGTGCATCAAGATTGGTAATCTTGTATATTTCGACATGGTGCGTAAATGGAACTCTAAAGAAGTCCTCTATAGGAAAATCTTGTGTAAGAGGAACTTGAATCGTATTATAAATATCAATTTCTTCCAATTTTACAATTGAAGTTGCCGAATTATCAGCAAGCTCACTTCCTGAAATATCGTCCGTTGCGACGGACGAATTGAAATTGTCCGTTGTGACGGACGATTTTGCGTCCAAAAATGCCCAATGTTCATAAAACAATCGCATCTTCTTCAGACTGGTAGCCGAGAATCCACGCAGTCCAGGCAATTCTCTACGTAACTGATTGCTGATTGCATCTAATGCGCCAGTTCCCCATACACCCTTTCGTGTATGCTGGGAGATATATTTTCCGATACCAAAATACACTGCCAACTGTATGCGATTCACGCCCTTGCTGGCCTCATACTGGCCTTGCAAAATGGCTTCTTTAATATCAGCTACAGTTCGTAGCAGTTTTTCGCCAGATAACTGTATTTCCTTATTCATTAGTCTTGGTTTCTATTCGATTACAGCCTTCCGCCCGCAAATTTACCACATTTCTACGAAACCACCAAATAATTAGTGATTTTTTTGTGAAAGTGTCAAAAGGTCACGTGTCAAAAGGTCATTAAGAAAAACGGATGGGCGTTTTGTCACCATAATAAATATAATATATAATATATATATTATATATTATATTTATTATGAGCATTTTCCCCTACCTGAAATCGTTAATGACACTCATGACATGACACTCGTGACACGCTAAATATTTTTTTTCATTTTAACGTAAAAAAGTTGGTAAAACATTCGTAGACCGCCCAAACTATTTCGTAACTTTGCACCGTGAAAATCAAGCGAGATTTTTGCAGCCCTTAAGGGTAACAAAAATTCCCCTTAAGGGGAACAAAAATCAGGCCTAGAGGACGGAAGCCGGCAGCCAGAATCGAAACCTGAAAACAACTTACCAAATCATTAACCAAAAAATCTAAAAAACTATGGC
>Ga0247611_10001661_pt1 | contig 39065 bp, 28 predicted proteins | sample 177DNAGHGhighgp2_FD_192422 | JGI IMG/M metagenome (GOLD analysis project Ga0247611, IMG submission 192422) | Sheep rumen microbial communities from Palmerston North, Manawatu-Wanganui, New Zealand - 1770 DNA GHGhigh gp2 | ecosystem: Host-associated > Mammals > Digestive system > Stomach > Rumen... | reverse complement strand
ATCTGTCATAATTAATCTATATTGGATAATTAATACACCAATAAGAACCACGTTTATTTTTTGTAGTAAATAATGATCATTCTATTTATTAAATTTCGCCATGAAAATTTGAAAAAAAAAAAAACGGAAGTCTAATTAATAATGAATTAGAATAAAAATTAGAATAAAAATTAGAATAAAAATTAGAATAAAAATGAGTATAGAAGAAAGATTTTAGGCCCATTTATCTTTATTGGATAAACTTTTATCCTCGTCGGAATCTTTTGTAAATCTTTTTATTCTAAATACTGACATCTTTAACTATTTTGAAATTATACTGTATATAAGAAATCTGTTACAAATTATAAAAGAAAACTTTTTCCTTATAATTTGATTAAGGAATAGAATTTTAAACTAGTTTAATTAACTATGATATTAAAGAGAGTGACATTTTCGGATAACGAAAAAGAAGATAGAGGAATGTCAACCGGGAAAAAACTTGCTATAGCAGCAGGAGCGCTAGGTCTAGCTGGACTTGGTGGCTATTTATTACATAAAAGAGCAAAATTGAATAATAGTAAAAAAGTAGATATTGAAAAATTTAATACTAAAAAGGTTTATCAAGACATAAATAATAAGCAAAAAGAAATAGAAGAAAAGAAAGCTAAGATTCTAGCTGATCTTAGAACTAAAAAAGGTTGGAGCAGCGTAGAAAAAGCAGAGAATGAAGTTAATAAAGAATTAGAAAAGCTTCAAAAAACTAAGACTGAGGTAGCGGACGATATTACTGACAGGCATAAACTTCTTCAGGAAAAACTAGATAAGCTTAACAAGAAAACAGTTGATGAATATCTTCCTAAGAAAGATCAAATAAAAAATACGAAAGAATTAGATGATTTTATGTTAAAATAGGATAAAAATGATAATACTAAGAACAAAGCACTTTGGATTTTACGACCAAAGTGGTAAACTTCTAGAAAAATACGCTAAAGGTAATGGACTTAAGAGATTCCAAAACTGGAAAGAAGGAATTCTAAGACAGTATAAAACGAAACTTAAGGAAAGTGGCTTAAGTACAGACCTCTCTGAGAAAGAGATAGAAAAAATATTAAAAGAGCAGAGTAGGTCTAGGGATGCTGCAGTAAATACATGGGCCAATGAAAGAAGAAATTTAACTTCTCAAATTGATAAGAACTCTAAACGGTTAAATTCACATGCAAAACATTTAACTGAGTTGGAAAAAGCTGGTAAAATTAGCCATGCAGAAGCAGAAGCTAGTAAAGACTTTTATGGAAATGAATTTGGTGGAAATATTAGGATTCTAGAGGAAAATAGAAAAAATATAGGTTTAGGACAACTAGGACTAAAAAGAGAACCTAAAGGTAGATTTGCAAAATACTCTAAACCAGGAGCTCACGAGGCTTATGATGAATCTAAGATAAATGATTTTCTCAGTGAAAGACAGCAAAAGGCTGTTGCTCAAAAGAAGCAACAAGAGGAAGCTATAAAAAATTCTGATATATTCAAGAATCAACAGAAAGCAACGGTCGATGCACAAAATGCTAATCAGAAACTTCAAGAAAGTTTAAATAACTCTAATAAACAGATTAGTGATTTAACTGCTCAAAATCAATTCTTACAACAGCAGCAGGGTATTCATGCTAAAAACTATAATAACGTAGTTAATCAGAATAAGGATCTAACAAATAAGAATAAAGATCTAAATAGCAAATATAATGCTTCTGTAGAAGAGAATAAAAGGCAAGCTGAAAAATACACACAAGACATGGCAAACAAAGATGCAGAAATTTCCAAAGGACAAAAGAAAAACAAAGAACTAGAGGATTCTAAAAACAATTGGAAATATGCAGCTTACGGTCTCGGTGGTTTAGGCGTAGCTGGAACAGCTGCTGCTATATATGCGGCTAGAAAAAATAGACAAAGAGAAGAAGAGAGATAATATCATAAAAGAAAACAGGATTAACCTGTTTTCTTTTTTTTTACGTTTCTAAATACCCCACAGCCTTATATATGAACAGATATATTATTTATTAACTTAAGAATCCGAACGCAAAAACGCGTTCGGATTTCTTTTTAAAAAACTACAAAAAATGAAAGTAATGACATTTAAGATTCACCTTGGCTACAATGACGTAGCCGAGGTCGCATTGGTCGTAAAGGATTGCGGCCACAGCTATCTTGGAACTGAGAACGACGAGTTCTGCGGACCCATCATGCGTGCCTTTAGGGCCGCATACCCTTGGATTCATTTCCGGGCATTACCCGGAGAATCTGGGAAGCCCGAAGACATTCGCGTCTTTACTAAGTTCGACGGAAAGTGGACAGAGCACGAGCTCTTGTCAGTAAGGTCTCGCATTCAATGCTAAGTATAAGTAGCACTCTGAATGAGAATAACCAATTTAGGTATAAAACCTAAATTGGTTATTTTTTTTACAAAATCTTTATTTTTAATAAAACAAATAAAGAATTGAGAATAAAATGATAGTATACAGAACAAAATATTATGCAGCAGCTGACTTTATAAAGAACGCGGCGTTGTTTGCAAAGAAGAGAAAAAATCTTATTAATGTAGCAAGAAAGAATGGAAATCATTCTTTAGCTGATGCTTTAACAAATGCTACGGATAGTGAGTTTGCTGCATATCTACAACAAAGAGATAAAGCCTCTATTTTAGCTAAAACGGAAAATAGAGACGTGAAAAACTATGTGGGAGGAGTCAAGACTGCTAAGAAGAACTACAACTCTCTTTTGAACGACTCAGGTCATGTTACATGGGCAGAAAACGGTCAAGCTACAAAAGACTCCTATGCAGCTAGAAAGTTAGTAGGGGGAGATAACACTAATATTGGATATAAAGTTGTTAATGGTAAACCCGTCTGGGTTAATAACCAAAACATAGAACACTTAGGCCAATCCGGATCGCTGAAAAAGAATCTAAAGTCTGAGTACAGAAACAGTAACGATGGAGATGGCAGTGATATGTGGAATTGGATGGATGTTTCAATAGGTGGTAGTTATAAGACAGCTCGTTATAAAGGAAGTTTTGAAGGATCTGATAGAATGATTGACCAGATTAATAAAGGAAAGGGTCATTATTCTAATTTCGTAGATTCTAATAGTAAACTAGGTCAAGTTATGTCTGGAAAGGGTTCCTACTCTCAACTTGGTGCAGATGAGTCTTTAGTTGGTTCAGTTAAGAATAGACAGGCTGCTGCTGCAAAAGCTGAGCAGGAGAGGGCTGCTAGAGCTGCGGAAGAACAAAGAAAGGCTGCGGAACAAGCTAAGATACAGAAACAAAAAGCAGAAGAGAAGGCCAGAGCAGAGGCTGCAGCAAAAGCTAGAGAAGACCAAAAACGTGCGGAGGAAGAAGCTAGGAAGAGAAGAGAGCAAACGGAAGCCGCTTCAAGACAAAAAGAAGAGCAACACAGACAAGAACAACTAGACCGAGCAAAAGATAGATCACGAAGAAATGGTTTATACACTGGTCTTGGAATAGCTGGTGGTACTGCGGCTTTAGCTGGTGGTGCATATTACTTAGCAAATAGAAATAAAAATAATCAACAACAATAAAAAATAAATAGGCATTTAAGCCTATTTATTTTTTTTTATATTTTAGAAATGGAAATTTTGTAAATCTTCTGCTGTTTTAGCTTCTTTCTCCCTTTCCCTAATCTTTTTCATGTTTTCTCTTCCTTCTTTTAATCTTGCCTTTCTTAAATCGGGGTCTTTTAGTTGTTGTCTCTTATAAGCTAGTAACATATCATAGCTATCAGAGGTAGTTCTATCACCATGAGCTTGAAATTCAGTTCTAAGTGCTTTAGCAATTTCACCTTGATTGGTCGTCTGATAACGGTCAAATAACTTTTTGTAAGTATTAAAACTACCTGCATCACCATCCTTTATTGAACTAGCCATACCATTAATAAATTTATTGGTGCCGTTTGTAACACCTTTACCATTAACCTCATGTAATTTACCAGCTTTAGCTAATTCGAGCTTTCTATTAAAAGCAGTGATATTTTTTTTTGTAAAAGCAAACATTCTCTGTATAGCATAACTTACACCATCTTCGAATGCTTCACTATAAATTCTTTCTTCTATACTCATTTTAATTTTTCTTTATTCTATTAAATAGAAATAACGTTTTTTATTTAACTTTTTTTTATTTAACTTTTTTTATTGTATATTTTAAATTTCTCAACTTATCTAAAAATCCTGCTCTTTCTCTCAATTCATCTGTAAAGTTTTTATCACCAAGGATTCGTTTGAGGAGATCATCAAATTTAAGTCCTTTCTTATCCAAGTCCTCTTTTGAAATTCCTTTTTCCTTTAACAAACTACTTAATCTATATTTCATGCTAGGTAGTTGATTTTCTAGCATCATATTTAAACTTTCTGATTTTTTTGTACCACCATCTCGTTTCATTTCCTCTATTGTTTGTGCTGCTTGTTTTGTAAGTCCTAAGTGATTATATTTATCAAAATCAAATAATTGCGGTGTTACATTGAATTTATTTAATTCAAAGGATTCTGGGTTTAATCTATAATAAGAGGATTTATAGGTATCGAGGGCATTCATTAAGTGTTTATTCTCCTTATGCAATTGTTTATTAGATACTTTGGGATTCTTGAACATATCCCGGTGAGCATCTGTACTAGCAGCTAATTCCCCTGGGATCGTTACCCTATCATGTTCCTCTCTTATATTCCACATGAAGTTCTCGTTATTATATCCGGACCGATTCATTCTGTCTAAGATATCATTATTAAGAGAGATTACTCTTTTTTCGGCTTCTCCAGATAAGTGATCATTTCTATGGCCATTTTCATGAGCTGCTGTAGCATAACTTCCAAAATTATCTTTTTTTAATATAATCTTATCTTCATTTGGTATGTAACAATTAGTATCCTCATTTTTATTAGAAAAAGCTACTTTAGTTCGTAGTTCTGGGTGATAATTCATGAATTTAGCAACCCCTTGTTTAAAATCTCTATTCTTTTTCTTGAATTTATCTATCTTTTCTATAGCATCCTGGTAACGGTGAGGTTTTCCAATCTGTTTCTTTATTCTTTCGTTCATCTCCTCCGCTGCCTCATCCTTCATTTGTTCGTAGGCTAGTCCAGTCTCTTGTTGCTTATTATATCTTCTCCATTCTTCTTGATCCTCGCCAGAATGTCCTGATTCTAACTCATCAGTTAATCGGGATAGAAGTTCTCTCTTTATCTCCTCTTCAAAATTATTGAAATATTTTGTTATATATACAATCATCCTTACCTAATTTTAATCTTTTAAATTAGGTAATTGTATTTTTTACTAAACTATAACTAATATTTCTACATTTTTCTTAAATAAAGTATATAATTTAATATAAATCACATAATTAAAATGGATGTTAGAGTTAGATGCTGCAGTTTAACAAAAAATGCAGCTGATGGTAGTTTAATTGGCGAAACAGTTGTCAAAAATTATCTCGAATCCAAAGAATATAAACTTTCCATTGATGGAAAATTAACTATGGGTTACTTAACTCATAGGGGACGTTCTATGGAAACAATGCCTGGCACTATCGGGAATACGGCTACTTTGAAGAAAGTTGTTGGTAGAGATGATGCTGGATTATGTGTAGCTGACGGGGTTCCAACATTTACTCATTATGTAAAGGAGTTTTACATTGAGAATGTGCCTGGTGAAGGACCCTGGCTTTGTGCACTTGTTCATATTCTTGATGAAGATGGTTTTGATGATATTGCCGCTGCAAACATAAAGAGATTAAAGGCACTTATTAGATCTGGTATTAAATTAACATGTTCACTAGTAGTTGTAGCTTACTGGGATTCACAATCAAGCGGTGTTGATATTTGCCGTCAAATCAAGAATATTAAATCTCTTGACTGGACTGTAAATCCATCATTTGGACCTCTAGCTAGAATTACCGAAGTATATGATGATAAACCAGATACTTCAAACTATTCAGATGATGTGTATGATGAATTAGTTCGTGAATTTTCTGAAATAGAGAAGGATGATAAATTCGTTAGAACTCAACCTAAAAATGGCGAATTAAAAGTAAAAGAATTCTCTGATCTTAACTCATTTGGTTTGGGTGATGCTGCTAAAACATCAAAAGTTGATGGAGTATTTACTAAATTGAAAGTTAAGGAGTTCTCTTCTGTTGGTGTTATTGAAATTTTACCAGATGAGGTAGAAGTATCAGTAGCTCCTACGTCAGGTGTAAAAGAAAAAACCTTCTCAGTAACATCTGTTAAAGAGAGAGTTAAGGAGGCTAAACTTTCACCAAGAGAGCGTTTTAGAAGATTGATTCTTGATTATAAACAAGTAGTAAAGGCAAGCGGTGGTATTTCCAAGATTGATGAACCTACTTTGAAGGTTATGAAATCTTTATTCGCTTCCGATGTATTGAGCATTATGCAAGTAGTAACACCAATGGTTCTAGAAGGAAAGAACTTAGTTACTTTATTAAATGCTGGTGCATTAGGTGTAGAAGTAAGGAAGGCTAGTCAAGCTATGTTTATTCCGTATAAGCAAGCATTAGCTGAGGCTGAGAAGCAAGGCTATGTTAGCAAGAATAGATATCAGGCTATTCAGACAGCTTATGCTACCTTTATTAAATCATTACAGAATTTCGTATTTGGTTCTGGAAATAGTGAAGCAGAAATTAATGAAGAAATAGAAGAAGAGGAGGGTAAATAATGGCTAGATTAAAATTATTTTCAGCTAATCCAGTACGTCGTAAATTATTCTCCGAGGATGAAGGTACTGTATTAAGATCCGTAGTTTGTGAAGATTGTGGTTTTGAACTACAGACAGCACAATCAGCTTCTAATATCCTCTGTCCTAAGTGTGGTGGTACTCGTTTCAATATAAAGTGGGAAACTGAGCATGAACCATATAAGAGAGAGGTTATAGCTAATAGAAACCCATTAACAAAAGATAGATTAAACGTAATAGATAAAAATAGAAGATCTCTTTTCTTGAGCGAAGAAGAGGCTGAGGATGAGTTTCAAAGATCATTCTCGGAACCTGATAATGATTATGAAAGAAATTTAGGTATTTATTCAGGAAAAAGAATAGATGCTAGTTATTCAGAAAAATTATTCGGTATTTCTGCAGATGAAATGGAAGAGAGAGGATTTGGTACAGTAGAAGGAAAAGAACTAGAAATTTCCCCTAATGCTTATCTTCAATCTCGTCTATTCTCTAAATTAATCGTATCTGTTACAAAAATAATGGATCTAGATCCTAAGATTACTTGTTGTGGTTCTGAGTTATGTGGTGGTCCATCTTTAGAAGATAAAGAGAGAATTATTGATGCTTTGGCAAATAAAGGCTCAATTTCACCAAAAGGAATCATAATTATCAAGAAAGCTCACGGAATTATGCCAATTTCGCAACAAGATTCTGATATAATGAAGGGAGATTGCGATGATTGGTGTAAAGATTCTGGAATTTTAAACGATTTGAAGGTAGAATTCGGAGGATCTTCACAAGAATTACCAGTCTTTAAGAAAACAATCGACGAGAGATATCCAGATGCTCCAGATAATATATTAGATTTATTAAAGAAGCATGGTATTATCTCACTAACTGGAAGTAACAAAGTAAATATACTATAATATAATTAACAGAATTTAGAATGTATAATACTAGATTTATGACTCGCCTTTTTGCCGCTACAGACGAAGGCGATGAGGAGTTAACAGGTCAGGTAGCAAAAGATATTGAAGATGCTAAGGAGAATGGCGTTGTTGACACTGATGAAGTAAGGTATGAAGACGAAGGCGATGGCCGTGTGTCGATTACAGATAAAGGAAATGGAGAAGTTACGTTAGCCGAGCAAGGTGAAGATGGTAACTACGATCTCTATCCGGCAAGTTCAGCTGAGTTAGAGGGGTATATCCATCCGGAAGTGGATGGTGTAACTCCGGGTCAGGTGGATTGCAGTAGAGACGAAAATGTAGATGCTCACATGGATGGAACATCCGTTATAGCACCAAATCTTGAGGACGGTGGACTAAACTTCGAAGCAGGTCACGAAAGACTTGTAGAAGATCTAGCTAATGAGAGAGAGTTTAGTGTTTCTACAGATAACTATGTAGTACAAAAGATTTTCTCTGATCAAGCATTCTGTGAGCGTATATTCGCAGAGGTTATTGAATCTGAAGACACTGCTAAAGTAGGTGATCTAAAAGTTGAAAAGGATCCAGATGATGAGAATGCAGTGATTGTTACAAGTGAGTCTACGGGAGACCAAGCTAAGGTTGTTCTAGATGACGACGAGATGGAAGTTACAGAGTTAGACACAAAGGAATTCAGTAATTACGACGAAGACCTCGAGGATCTCTATCGCTATTATTCAGAGCTATGTGAAGGAGATGAGGAAGGTTGTGATGACGAATGTTGTGATGATGATGAAGGAAACAACTTCAATGACGACGATATCGATGATTCCCAAATGTATGACCAACTTCATGTAGTAGGTGTAGACCCAGAGAATCATGTACTTGTAGATGCTCCTGAGTATGATGAGGAATCAGCTCAAGAACTTGTAGAAGACCTAACCGAAAGAGGTGTAGCAGGTGTTCAGGTATTTGATAACGAAGACGATGCTCGTGACTATGCTATGGATTTGATGGCAAATCTTGGTGCAGAATCAGAAGATGATATTGAGGAACCAGAACAAGCTGAGTTCTCAGATCATACTGTATATCTAACTAAGTTCTATTCAAATCACACAGACTTTATGACAAAACTCTTCTCTGATGCATCAGAGGGTGACCTTGATACACAGAAAGATGTTGAACGCGCAATAGAAAAAGGTGAGGAAATTGAGACGGATGATGAAATAATCACTCCTGTTGATAGTGAGACTGCCGTAATTGAAGATAAAAATAATGGTGAATTTACAAAAGCCGTAATGGATGATGACACTCTTGATTTGAATCCTATCTCAGAATCTGAGGCAGAAGACTTGAAAGAAGATGTTGTTACTGAAGATGATTTGAAGGAGAAAGATTATTCTGAACCTGAGATCTATTCAGACGAATATGGTGAGAAATTCTTCTCTGAAGATGAAGCTATGTCTGATTATATGATTAGACTATTCTCAGGAGATGCTGATGGTGATGAAAATGACATTCAGGATGCTATTGAGAGTGGAGAGCAAGTTGAGACAGATGATGAGATAATCACTCCTGTTGATGACGAAACTGCTGTAATCGAAGACAAAGAATCTGGTGAGTTCACAAAAGCTGTATCTGATGGTGAAAAGTTAGATTTGACTCCAATTTCAGAAAGTGAAGCTGAGGATTTGACAGAGGATCTCGAAGTAGATGAGAAAGAATATTCTATCTATGACGCTTACGAGGATGCTCTTGTAAGAATGTATTCAGGTGAAGCTGATGACGACGATATGGAGTTGATTGAGGCTATGAATATGTATTCTGATGAAGATGAAGATGAAGATAGTGATAGATACTACTCTGGTGAAGAAGTAGAAATTGAATCTTATCCTTACAGATCTGAGTTAGGTTATGGATATGACTCTACTGGTGATGTAATTATGGACAGATTCTTCGCAGAAGTAACTCAACCTGGTATGATGCAGAACCCTCAAGCTCAAATGCAGATGGCTCAGCAAGGTGGAGTAGCACCTCAGCAAGGAACACAATGGGCACAAGGTCCTAATGGTGGTCAAATTCAAGTAGATGCTAATGGTAATCCTGTAGAATTTGATGAGCAAGGAAATCCGATCGAGTATGACGAGAACGGTAATCCAATGAATGCACCTGCAGAGCAAGGTCCAAGTCTCGAGACTATTGAGGACAAGGCTGTAGCTGCTGTTCAATCAATTCAAGCTGCTGCTGCAGAGGCTGAGGCTACGATTATGAATGCTAAGGCTGCTCCAGTAGAGCAAGCAGAACCAGATCTACAAGAGGCACAATTCTCTTACTACGACGATGATTACTATGAAGGAGACGAAGAGGAACGTAACTTCACTGACGTAGATTACATTGAGGTTGACGAACCCAAAGACACTCTAGTATCATGGCTCAATGACAATACTCAAAATTTCAGATAATAAAAAGAATTTAATATAAAATGGTTAATCAATATTTAGATTTTATGCAGACTCCTCAGATGCTCGAAGCATTGAGAGGTGGTTCCGTATCTATGGACGATGCTATTCGTCGTTCTGAGGAATACGCAAAGATGTTCAGTAGAAATGAAGATATGATGAACAACATTTTTGGTATGGGTCAAAATAGCAACCTACTTCAGAAAACCTTCTCTGGTTATGCTGAGACTCCGCTATTGAGCAACCAATACTTCAATGCATCTGTTGCATCTTATGTATCTTCTTTCGCTGGTTATATGTCAATTGAACGTGACTTTGAGCAACCTAACGGTTTGTTCTACTGGTTTGACGTTCTCGGTGTAACTGATCTCCGTCAGGTTGTTCCAAACCTCGGACCTGATAGCTACCAAGACATCAACACTACTGGTTCTTTCAAGACCGAGTTCACTGTAACAGGTGATAAGACAGCAAGCTTTACTACTGTAACTGGTAGGAAGATTGTTCCTGGTACTGTAAGAATCAAGGGTGAGATTAAGGATGGTACAACTGTTACTGAAACTTTCGAGCTTATCGATAATGGACAGGCTAGCTTCATGGCAGTTCCTGGTGTAGTTGAGCCAATCATCGACGCTACTACAGGAAAGGTTAAGAAGAATATCAACTACATCAACGGTACTATTGAGTTCCAGCTTACTACAGCTTTGGCTAATAAGCTTACAGCTACTAGTACTCTTGTAGCAATCGGTAAAGAGGATGTAACTGGTACTCCTTCTAACACAAATGGTGCTTCTAACGTTCACGCAAACGACAAGAGATTTATTGCTAAGATGCAACAGATTGGTCTATCCACTGTTCCGGATATGCTAGTTGCTGAATACAATATCGCTGCTCTTGGTGCTTTGAAGAAAGCTACTGGATCGGATATGGCTACATTCCTATTCACAAAGCTTCGTGAGCTCTACACAAAGTGTATCAACTACAAGCTCGTAAGCACACTCGAGAAGGATTACACTGGAGATGATGTTATGACTGATTTGAACCTCACCGTAAATGAGATGAGTCAACAGTTCCATGACTATCGTTCAAGAGTAGACCTATTTGACTCTTATCTAATTCACGTAGAGGCTAACCTAGCTGTTAAGGCTACTAAGTCTGTTACTGTAACTGCTTATGTTGCAGGTAATGCTGCTTCTAACCAGTTCCAGAAGGGTGGTATGATCGGAAAATGGGAACCTAACACAAAGATGACCTATATCAACGACTTGCTCGGTTGGTACAATGGTATCCCTGTACTCCGTTCTGTTGATATTACTGAGAATGTACGTGAGAGTGAAGCTACATTCTATGCTATTATCAAGACACAGGATGGTCAGATGGCTCCTTTGGCTCGAGGTATCTACATGCCTTTGACAGATACTCCTACTGTTGGTAACTACAACAACCCAACTCAGATGGCTTCTGGTATTTATTACCAAGAGGGTATTAAATATCTAGCACCTGAGCTCGTACAAAAGGTTACCTTCAACTACGGAATCTAATTCATGATAGAATAAACATTGAGGATTTCTAGATATAATGTCTAGAAATCCTTTTTTTATTTAATTTTTTAATATGATAGTTTATTTAAATCAAAAATATTTCGATGATCCTGAACAAAAAGAATCACATTGGGTTAGAAATGGTCTATTAACAACTGGGGCATTAGTTGGTGCTCACTTTGGAGCTAAAGCTGGTTTATTTGGTAGACATGCTCAAAAATTTGCTGGTAATATGCATTCTAGAATGGGTAATGCATTAGGCGTAAGCAGTATGGTTACTTCAGGTAGAAGATCAGCCGGTGAAGCTGTTGCTAAAATGAAATATGGCGTAACTGGTAGAGGTGATGAGGCTTGGAATAAGGCATTCCAGAGCGGAGCATTTAAAGATCTCAAGATGGCAAATGGAAAGGCGGTTACGAATGCCGGTCAAGCTAGAGCAGCAGCTATGGGTAATGCTATGAAGGATAGTAAAAATGTTGTTCAAATGGATAAAACATTAGCTGCAAATACTAGAGTTGATAATATGATGAATGGTTTATCCAATTCTGGTAATGTAGTTAAAAACGCAAATGGTGGAGAAACTCTTAGTGGAATAGGTCTTGAAAAACTCGGAGCTAAGAAGGGAATGGAAAGAGAAGATTTCGTAAAGGCTATAAACCAGAACGGTAATGATAAACTAAAATCTATGATCGCAACCCCACCTAAACAATAGTACTATAAAACAACTATGAGCAACCAAATAATTTACAGAGGATTGAAACTTGAGTCTAAAAAAGGTTGTAAATATTATTCAGTTGTTGAAACAAACTCTATAGGGTTGATAGAGGATACAAAAACGTCTACACTAATTCTAAACTATACACCCGGTTCAACTTCTAGTACGATAAGTGAGTTACTAGGGTTAGAAAAAACTGACAATGACTTGAAAATGTTACCCACTAATCTCCCTAAGAGATTTACTGACGTAACATTTTCTTTAAACTCCCTTAAGTTTAAAAAATTAACTTCAGATTCACACACAATAAATATTGTTATTGTCGACGATAGTGAATCAAGAGTCGTTCAGGACTATTATCAGACCACAATAGTTGTATCAAAAAATGATGCATTAGATGAAAAATTTGTAGATTTTGTATTCTTTTCTGGTAATTTAAAGTACATTGCTCCTATAGGTAAGAAGCCGGTGAACTGGACTATAAGAAATTTTCCGAAAATTCTTATAAAGGATAATAACGTTGACTTAACTTCTGACTCAACTGAAATATTCTATCTTAGGAGAAGATATGATGATTATGTAATAAGAGCCATTGATTACCAGGATCAGTTTATACTGGAAATTAGAAGAATACTAGATGATTATGGTGTAGAATTGGTTAGAATGAATAAAGAAGCTACATTAACAAAAACTTCTTATATAACTTATCAATTCTCGCAAACTCCTATGAAAATCAATCATCCATACGTAGATGATTTTAATGAAAATATTATAAGTCAAAGAATTCCTGTTGATTTCACCTTACATACGACAGATATGGTTTTATTCTTTGATTTTAAAAATAAATTTAACAATGTAAATCTATTAAGTAATTTCTGTGAATTCAAAACAACAGATAAATATGGTAATAGATGGACAGCTGCTATAAAATGGATAGGTGGTATAACAGAGGAATTTAATCATATGTATCAACCTGATGATAATTCAAACTTCTCTTATCAATGTCAATTCCGATGTGAATTATATTTTTATGAAGTATTCGACATGAGATATAAATTCTTAGAGGATATTTCAGCAACCTTAATGAGTCAAAAAAGCAACGAATCATGATTTCATTTAGACAAAAGAAAACAATCATAACTGATATGATGCCTAAAGCATTGGAATTTTTCGATGCTAGTGGTATTAAGGTCAATAAAATATCTCCTGAACAGGCTGATGCTGCGTCAAAAGTTAATTCAAAATCAATGGTTCTTGTCTCATTCATTCTCAATGATCATGGGAATTATCAAATAAGTGTTCAGGATAAAGAATTATATAGATATACACAAAAACTATTGAAAGATATATTTCGCCTAAATATAATTAGTATAGATACTACAAAAAGAATAATAACCGCAGAATGTGAACACGAAGGTATTATTTATGATATTCTAGAAATTTTAGGAAGGAAATACAATCTTTCAGTAGTATGTTAATAACATAAAATAAATTATGGCAATTTTTAGACAAAAAATATTTACGGAATATGATGCCATGAGATCTCTTTACGTAGAAATGCAAAGAAATACTCGTGATATTCCGTTTAGTGTCATAGATGAACACTCCTTGCTTCCTGTTTTAAAAGAGAATAGTGTTGTTATTGAGAGATTCGTAATCTCAACAGCATTTGGACATAAGGATCGTTATCGTATGTATTTAAAAATAGGAGCAAAAGCAAAAATGCCAGACCAAGTAAGGCTTCCCGGTTATACTAAAATGCATAAAATAGGAAACCTTGGTATGACATTAGAAAATGCAGAGTGGGCAGATCCAAGTATAGATCAAGGAAATTATGATCAAAAGTTAGGTAGTAGAAACAGATTATATCAGAAGAATAACTCTGCTCCTTTTTCTAGTGGAAATAAAAGAATAAAGTTATTTAGTGATGATAAGTTCCACCCAGATATCAGGGCAACATTTACTCCTAACATTGATTTGAGCTATGAAACTTCTGAGTTGACTGGTGAAACATTGAAATACGATAAGAGAGAAAGATCTCTTGTACTAGAGTTCCCAACAATTCAGGATGCAGTAAAAGCATTGAAGATATTACCATTCGGTATTAATTATAAGGTATACTTACTTAACCTATAATGATAGTCTACATTAATAAACATTATTCAGCTAATCAACTTATAGGTACATCAGGTAATGCTGGATTTATTCGTGATCGAAAATATGATATGGATATGAATAGATTAAGCAGATACGAGACTAGAAGAGAACTCGGTTCTGGTGTAGGTAATCTAGGTAAGGAGATTAGAGAAATGAATAAGGAATTAAATCAAGGAAGATTAGGAAAATGGCAAGATACAGATTAAAAAGAAAAACCTTTGGTATCTTTGGAGAAACCGCAGGTGGTGCAATGGATGCTACAGGAAAGACACTTAATAACGGTATTGTTAGTACCGGTGTAGGTATAGGTGCTGCTATGTCTCCTATAGGTGAAATGGCTGGTAATGCTCTTAGTGGTGTAATTCCAGGAGGAAGCATAATAGGTAGGGTAGCCGCTTATAAGATAGGTAAGGAAGCCACAAAGAGTTTAGGTCAAGGTTTGAGTGATGCGGGTAAAGACATGCAGGCTCAATCTGCCGCTGGTATGTAAAAATTAATATAATTATGAAAAAATTTAGAAGAAGAAGTAAAACTTTTGCATTACCGGCTTTAGCTGCCGCAATGCCGTGGATTACAGCTGGTGGTACCGCTGTAGGTGCCGTAACTGGTGTAAAAGGTGCTATGGATTCTTCAGAGGCAAATGAAATTCAGCGCCAGATGGCTAAGCAACAAGCAGTTAATGATTACAAAGCTCAAGCACTCGAAAAGCAGAAGATAGAAGCTACTAATAAACTAGCAGAATCTATACAAAGTAATCCAGCTGCAGCTAATAATCCTGCTATGGCAAATGCTAGTACTGCGGTAGGCCAAGATTTAACTACTAAAGCTTATAGTGAAAAACCAAGAAGAAAGCTATTTGGATTGGGTAGCTTAGTAAAAAGTATTACAGGAATCAGTAAATCATACATACCTAAAACAAATGCTGGATTAATTAAACAGCAATGGGATAATGCAAAAAGTCCGTTAGGAGCCGGTTTCGCTTTGTTCGATGCTGGTGGTGGAACTATGAGTATGATAGGTAATAGCAGAAATAAAGCGAATTTAAAAGATCAACTAGCTAATATGACAAAACAGACAGCAAATTTGGAATCTCAAACGAGTAGTTTCGTAAATAATCTTAATACCGCTACTAATAGTTTTCAAACTAAAGCTTATTCTGATAACTCACATCAATCTAATATAAAATTCAGACAGAAAAACTATGCTAATATTTTAGCTAGAGCTGTTAATGGTTTTAATAGATCCAGTGCAGGAAAGTTTGTTAAAGGGACGGGTAAAATCGCTGGCGATATGCTTTGGGATCATAGGAATAAGATAATTACTGGTGTAGCTGGTGGTTTAGGAATGGCTGCTATTCATTATGGGGTAAATAAGGGTATTCAACACAACATGGAAAAGAATGGAATAGATATGAATGCTATACGTGACATGCAAAAAGAACAGCAACAACAATACGGTTCTCAGCAGTATCAACAACAATTGTATTCTGATGCTAATCCTAACTTTACATTAGATAAATTTGGTAATCCTGAATTTACAGCTAAAACGAGTATGGGAAGATTTGGTCAAGCTGCTAAGAAATATGGAGGAGAAGCTTTCGGCCCTATGTCACTCGTAATGTCAACAGCATTTGAGTTACCCACAGTTACTGGATATATGGGTGAAAAAGACCAATTAAAGGCTTTATCTGATATGGCTAGAGCTAGAAAGGGTCTAACTCCATTACCAGGAAGACAACAACCTAGGGCAAATCAGTCTAGACCTATCCCGAATCAACAACTAGTGAATTCGCAACAACCTCAACCTAATTCACAGTTTCGTCAAAAAATGCAGTCAAATACTGACGAGCAAAGAATGTATGGTTTAGGTTTAGGTACTTGGGCTAATAAAATGAAATATAACGTAAAAACTCACGGCGTTATGAACTCATTCCTTAACTGGGCCGATAAAGGCATGTTAGGCGGTGGTCAAGGTAGAAAAGGTGTTGAGAATTTTGGTAATAGGTTTATAAACTATGGCAAGAAATATAATAGCCAGGCTTTACAAAAGACCGGAGATTGGATTAAGAACCACCCCAAAACAGTAATGACTGGATCTCTCGCCGCAGCTGGTTATACTATGGGAAAAACTATGGGAATAGGTGAAGATTTATTTAACAAACCTATGAAAGCTATAGACCCGAATGCATATGCCTATGATGAATACAAAGAACAACAAATACAATAATAAAATGAAATATTTAGATAAATTATACTCAGAAGCCTTCGAAGAAGGAGTTAACTACGCTCTAGAGAAAATGTATGCTTCAGTAACTAATTACGATAGGTATAATACCCTTCGTGATATGAATGATGCAGACATTTTAGCTCAAGAGAAGAAAAAGAATCCCTATTCTCCTTGGAAAGCTACGGGTAATACACTAGCAGCTACTACAGCCGGTACAGGTCTTGGTGCTGCCGTTGGTGCTGCTACTGGTATGTTCCGTAAAGGAGGAAGTATCGGAAGAGGTGCTGGTAAGGGTGCGCTCATCGGAGGTATCGCAAGTAGCTTAATATCTTCTGGTATAGAAGGACGTAAGGTTAGAAAAGGCCAGGAAGAGGCTAATGAGTACAACAGACGTTTGAGTGATGCTCAGAGATTGGCCGCTAGAAGAGAACGTATGGATTGGTACAAGAATCAGAGGGGAAGATCTGAGTATACCTATTAAAATTAGTTAATTATGGGAAAAGTTCTAGGTAAATTAATAGAAAAAGCGAAAGAAGATCCATTAAAAGCTATATCTGCTACTACAGGTATTACTGGTGTTAGCTTAGCAACAGCCAACCTTTTAACAAATAAGCAAAGGGTAAAGGATGCTAATAGAAACCAGAGAGAGCAACTTAATGCTATGAAAAACCTAACAAATGCCCTAACAAGTGTTAATTCTACTATGAAAGATAAAAAGATAGTAACTATAAACAAACCTGATGATTCTAGTGCTCCAAAGAGTGAGGGATTTTTCGCTAAATTTAGAAGAAAAAATTTCTCTATTGAATCAGGGGGTTATCAGGGCGGAAAGAGAAAAACCTATGAATTCTCGCCTGGTTTAGTAGCTGGTATGGGTGCTATTGGTGCCGGTGTGGGCGCACTTGCTGGTATTGATGATCATGCAGGCCCAGCTCAAGGTGCTGCTATTGGTGGTTTATTAGCTGCTGGTGTAACTGCATTAGCTTCTTATTTGTACAAAGTAGCTGATGAATCTGAATTCAAAGCACCTAATTCTCATCTTTCTACTATTCATCTTCTTGATGTAATTGATACATACTATCACGAGGATGCTATGGATATTGAAGATGAGTACGGTTATGAATCACCTACAACAACAGAGACAACATCTAGCTCTCATCACTACGGAGGAGGTTCTTACACATCTTATACAAGTCCTTATAGCAGCTATAATAGTGGTCACAGCAATAACTACGGACATGATTATAATAACACTACTACAACAACTAGTGGAAAGGTAACTTCGAGATCAAAAGTAACTACTCACACTAGAGATAGGTATGTAGTTCCTTTCTGTGTTGATGGTAAACCTGATTCATTTACTGTTAACATGACACTCAGATTTGGTGTATTAGTTATGTACGTTAATAACCCAATTCGTCAGGAATTACAGATAATTAATGATGCCCTTGATAGTTATTGTCACTACTTCCAAAATGCTGATTATACAGCAAAGACATTGTGTAAGAATGGTTATCAGGTAGAACTTCAAGTAGTTGGTGGTGACGATATTTCATATATTTATTCATTAGTAGATAAAGTAATAGCACCTATGTTATGGGGTGGTATTAGAGTAAACTTTATTACTGGAAATACAATATTTGAAAGAAAGGGTGGAGCTAAATTCAAAAGAAAAGACTTTAGCCTTAGTGATGATATGATTCGTGGTGCTGGTATCGGCGGTGGTGTTGGTACTCTATCCGGAATTGTATCGAGAGCTGCTGACGGTGGTAGAGGAAATTTAGGTAGAGCACTTATATTCATGGGTGCTGGTTCTATAGTAGGTGCTGCATTAGGTGCATTGCATTATGCTATAAAGAAAGGATCTGATATATCCAATAGAAAAGCTACCGTTGATGCTAGATTAATGACATCTGTCGTAGACGATTTGAAAGCATCTGGATTTAAAGAGGGTGTTCATTTTACAAGAGACCCAAAGAAAGCCGATGAATTAAAGAGTAGAGTTAGTATAGTTATTTCTAGATCATCAGGTGAAATGAATCTGATAATCAATATGGTTGCCGATGATAGATTGAAAGATCTAACAAAAGATATGATAACTAGACTACCAAATTCTAGTGCTGTTACGACAAAAATGGAAGATAAGTATAATGAAATAACTATAACAACTATTGAGGATAATTCAGCTAATGCTGGTTTAGTAGCTGGTATATGTAATTATTTCATTAGAAGTAAATACCCAGTTTACTTAGTTGAAGTGGGTTAGTATATAAATTTAATTAATAAAGTCTAATTAATTATAAATTATGGCACAATGGAAAGAAACACTTGAACCATATATTAAAGTTCAAGAGAGAATTAAAAGTGTTACAATCAATCCAACTGCCGGAGAAGATCTAATTATCGGCTGCGTAGTGATCTCTGATACAGGTCCTACAACGCCGACATTGATCACAAGTCAAAAGGATTTTATAAAGACTTATGCATCCGGTGATTTATCAAAAGAGTATGTAGAAGGTTTAAACAAATTCTACACAGGTGGAGATTCTACACTTCCTTCAACTATCTGGTCTAATGGTTATAGACTAGCTGGTTCTAATACACTTCTCGTTAGTCGTGCATCAGCTGCACAGGGAGTTAATTTCGCTAAGCCTTTGGTTGGTGATGATCCTAATGCTTCTTACGTACTAAGAGATGGTGAGTTATTGAAAAGAATGGATACTCCATTCAAAATTGTTATCGATCAAACTGGTGTAGATTCTACAGATCCTGTTCAGGAAGGTTGGGCTATTAACGTAGCCGGGGTTGGTATTTTCGGTAACTTAACTGATGATAACGGACCACTCTATGATTATTTCGTAGATAATATTCCTGACTTGGTTGATAAGTTAAATGAAACTTCAAAGTTCTTTAGCCCAGATTATTCATTCTGGAGTGGAGTTGCTGTAGCAATGGATGATGATACTCCTGAGGTACCAGATGGCGATGGTAATGTTTCTGTAAGAATAGACACAAATACTACAGACAGATCTTCTGTTAGAACTGTTTATTTCAAGGAAGTTTACTTAGCTGCTGACTTTCTAGACAAAACCGACCCTAATCTTACAGAGGGTCTTGCTTATATTACCGTTGCAGAGCCAGATTTCACTGTAGAGTCTCAGAAAATTATTGATTTGAATAAACTTACGGATTTCGAGGCAGAACCTTATTACGCAATTAACGTATTTAATTCTGCATCTGATCTTAAAGTTCGTATTCGTAGATTCAACCACGATGCTGTTGTTTCTAGAGAGCTATCAAACGCTCAGAAAGCACAGTTGAATGAAAATGGACCTTCACAATATACTGTTCTAACAAAAGTTCTAGATACATATACAAAGAATGGAACAAGAACTCCATCTCAGACTGTATTAAATAGGGACTTCTTTGAGGTAGCTATCTGGGATGCTAGTATGAATTCAGATGAAGCATCATTCTTCACTGTTGGTAATATTGTTGGTAGAGGCGATATTACATCAACAGAGTTAATGAATATGCTATCTATGATTCAGCTTGAGCTTCCTGAGGATCTTCATGATCTCGGCTTGAACTACTTTGGTTACGAACAAGATGATCTTTATTGGAAAAAGTTAACTCCAGATCAAGTTACTCCTGAGATAGAGGATAGATTCGATGGTGTTCCAGAACCATCTACTGCAGTAGGACTTCCTGAGATTGCAGGTCATACTATCGGTGATGTTGTTAGAACTTGGGATGGTATTTCTACTGTAGATTCAACTATTCCAGCAACAGATTCTCAAGGAAATACTATTTTAGATAACGATGGTAATATCGTATATGAACAAATCAAAGTTTATGAGTATTACATGTTATCTTACAATGGAAAGGTTCAATCTTGGGCTGATGTAAGAATTAACCCTAACACATCAGCTATTCTCCGCGTTAATGATGCTGCTTTGAAGAGAGCGCTTGACTTGATTGAGTTGGATGAAGTTTATACAGTAGAAGGACTTTGTGATCTTGGAAACACAGAACCAAGCTTCCAAAGTTATATGGCTAACATGGCTATTAACTCTAATTATTTCTATCCAATCTCTACAGCAAAGAGCACTAACTATATGACAATTGGTAATGCTGCTTCTAAGATTTCTCAAGATTCTTACAAGCTTTATCTATCATCACCTTGGGATATAGATACTGGTACTCTAGGCTGGAAGTTCTATTGTTCAAACGCAGTTCTCTATTGGGAGGCTGTATCTAGAAATAGAAGAAATAATGAAGAGTTTAGAGGTATTCTAGGACAGGTTGGTGGTATTGTACAGTACCAGAACCCAATGACTGAATTTAATAAGAAGACACGTCAACTCTTGTTAAGCAAGAAAATTAATACTGTACTGTGGAATGTAGCAACTCAAGCATGGAATATGAATGATAACTACACTAAGCAAACAGAAAATACCATAATGAATGATGATGGTAACTCCCGTCTTGGTATTCGTATTTCTAAAGCAATGCCTACACTTCTCCGCCAATTTATTGGTAGAAAGATCACTGATAGACTTTGCAAGGATGTTTGGGATTCTATTGATAGATTCTTCAAATTTACAATACTCCCAATGGGTTATACCGTAGATGCTTACCAGATTTTCTGTGATTATGACGAAGATCTTGCACGTCAAAACAAGATTAAAGTTGTTATTAACGTTAGATTCTCGAGATCACTCAAGTATGTTAACGTCGTAGATAACTTCTTCGATGTTGGTATGGATATCAGCAGTCCTGAAGATCTTTAATTAAATACAAAGAAAGAGTGAGGTTTTATGACCTTTACTCTTTCTTTTTTAATTTTTCTAATAAAATGGAAATAACATTACTTACAGACTTAAAAAAGAAAGTATTTATTAGAACAACATTACTAGCTATAAGTTCATTAGATGAAATCTTAGGTCTAAATGATCATTTATCAGCTGATGAAATATTGCTAGAAATATTTAAGAAATCATTGAGAGATTTTGAACAAGATTTTCCTCTGATTCTGGAAATGAAAGTTACAAAGGAACAACTTTGTACATGTAACAAAACAATGCCTGGTTTTGGAGAATTTAAATCTAATTTTGCTTGTTATCTCGATGGTTCAATTAGTGAGGATCAAATAATTCTCGTACCAAATGCTCTTCCTGAATGGAGATTAGGTGGTCTGTCTTATGTTACTTCTTATCCAGTTCCAAATGCCTATACTGCATTCTCGGAATATCGTAGACCATACGTATTCTTAGAGGATATGCCTTGTAGTGATCAGTTTATTGTTAAAGGGTTGTGTAGTAGGCCTATAGTACCTGATTTTTTACCAGATAAAACATTTAATCCAGATTCGAAAAAAGCTGCGATTTATTGGATGAATGTAGAAGAAGGTGCTAGGGGTGATTATTTTATGGATTTAGTACTCGCTAATGTACTAGATTTTATAAGACAATTAAAATCCTCTGTTCAAATACCTGGAATTGGTGTGGATATATTTAGTAACGTTGATAGTGCTTATCAGGAAGTTAGAAGTAGATGCGATCAATTTAAGGTAGTATCAGGATGGTATGGAGAAATGATATATTAATATTTCTTTAATCATGAAAAAATTTAATAAGAAAAGTAAAAATTATACTATTCCCGAGGGACATTATACAGGACCAAAGCAAGAAACAGTAGAGGGGTGGATAGAAGCCGCTAATGCTGCTGGTATTGTGGGTGCTGGCTTAGGCGGATTAAAAAGTTACTTATCAAATAATGATGAAGACACTAATAAAAGCACTATACAAAAAGTTCTTCAAGGCGCAGGCTCAGGTTATCTTTATGGTGCTCTTTCAGGTATTGCAATAAAGGGATTATCCGAATATATTAACAAACCACTTAAAGATATTGATTTCCAGAAGCTAGACAGAAACATAAGATCAGAATTTGGTTCGTTCAGAGTTCCTATTATCAATAAAACAATTGGACTGGATAATGATGCTAAAAAGTTAAAGGATAAGATTGTATATAATGATAGAAATCTTACAGATTTTAAATTAAACTTTGGAATCAGAAAGGATCAAATTGTTATGTACACATTTGGAGTTACAAATGATGAATTAGATTCACTATCTATTGCATTAGATAATTTTGTACAATCTCAACCTAACATGAGTTATCATGCTTCTTTGATTAACAAATCTCAGAATTCTTACGCTGTTGCTATAACTTTTACAACATATAGCGTTGCTGCTAAATACATTTTAAAAGCTGCTGAAATTGTTTCATCAAAAGTTAATGTATTAGATAGAGATTATTTAATATCAAGAAGAGTAAATGAGTTTAATGTAGATAAAATAGAAGATCCTGATATAAAATTGGGAATAAATAGTGAGTCAAAATCAACTTATGTAAACGATAACATTATAAACGATGAGGATGATGATTCAGTAAAAACGTTCTCTTTATCTGGTGATGATAAGTATTCTGCTCTTGAATTTTTGAAAAATGATGGAGGAGAAACTTTAATCGATATTGCTAGATCTATAAAGAAAAAGAGATTAGGAACAACAGCATCAAATCACTTGACTCGATTAGTTCAGCACGCTATTGGTAGAGCTGTTGAAAAGGAAAAGATTAAGATTGGTATGCCAGTGAAGAGGGAAGAACTTAACACAAAATTCTTAACTGATACATTAACAAAATTACGTTATGTAAAAGGATTCAATTATACTATGGATAAAGACAATAGTGATTGTAATATATCTATGGTAGGTGGTATATTAGTAGTATCGGCTGAGAAGGGTGATAAGTCTGATCTTATCGATGGAGAATTTTATGGAAAAGCTAAGGATAGGATAAGAAGATCTGAAATAGAAAATGTTGTTTCATATACTTATGCTATTGTTAGTAGATCCGATTTTGAATTCTTACTGAAAAAATTATTCTCTACTAAGTTGAAATTTAATGTAATACCGTAATTATGATTGTATATACTAATAGGTACTTTTCTGCTAATATGCCATTAGAAGAAGTAGTGGATAAGGTAGAAGATGCAGGAGTAGAAGATTTTGAAGTTAGTCCAAAAATATCTAAAGATAATATCACTTTAACGGCTGATTTAAATAACTTAAAAGTGTATGTACCACCGAAAAGAGTTTATGATCAGTACACTGTTGAAACATATGTTAGAATGTTTGACCCGACTAACAGAGCTAGGATGGAAAATGAATCCGGTTATATTATAATGACATTTCCTAGACCAATTAAATTGAAAAATTATATAGGTCTAGTAAAAACCATCATAGATATTAATGGATTTTGTACAATATTAATGGAGTAATATTATGGCAGAAAATATGGCCTCCAAATTATTAGATAAGGCCAATTCATTGTATAAAATAGGTTTGAAAGGAATAAAGCTACAATTGGATATATTAGGGACTGACTTTGTAGTTCTTAGACCTAAAGATAATTCAAAATGGAAAAATGTTTTTGGAGGAGCATATTCTTCAGATAATACACTCGAAAATGACTATGAACAATTCACTACTAAATTAATAGTGAATATGAATGATATGAAAGATGTTTGGAATCGAAATCAGTCCCAACTCCAAGCATATACAAATGACGGTACTTTAGAAGTAGGCGATGAAATACAATATACTCGTGAAAATAGAACTTATAGGTTTAAGGTAATGAGTAAACAGGCCTTCTCTGAGGTAGCAGACGTTTGGTTCACATACATTCTATCAAGCATAGTAGAAACATTAACAAATTAATATGGAAACCTTGGATAACAATATTCTTGGAACAAATAAAATACCAGGAAGCGAGAAGTTTACAAGACCTGAAGAAATTAAAGCACTCTCTAAATACCTGAAGAAGATTCACTCAACACAGGATGAACATACTTCTTTGGGTGAAGAGAGTTTAGCTTTATTTGGTAGGAATACTGGTAAACTTGTTGAAATAGAAAATTTATCAGATCACGCGTATTTAGATAAAATATCTGATGATTCTCAATTTTCTTTAGTAACAGATGCAGATCCAATGCTGAAGAACGAATCAAAAGATGTAGTAGATTTACTACAAGAAAAAATAAAACTCGTAGAGTCTGAAGATCCAGTAAAGAAATTAGATGATAGAATTGATAAATTATCAGTAGATCAGGATATCGATAAACTACCATCAAAAGCGGTTGAAATTAACCCTAATGAAGCTCCTGAGGATTGGACTGAGAAACTAGTAAAAGACGTTATAAAAATCCAAGGGAACACAGAGATTACTGAACTATCTAACGATAAAGTAGAATTAGACGTACCCAACAGAACTATTCCTCTTTCAACTGAAAAGGATGAGTTAAATGTTGATGATAAAGTTCAATCTTTAACTCCTCATCAAAAATTAGAGGAATTAACAGATCTTAATACTGTTTCTCTTTCTACGAAAAAAGAAACATTAACAGATCAGAGAGAAATAAATCTAACTAATGTAGTTGATGAACTTAAAGTAGTCGATAACACTGAACTATCTGATCATAAAGAAAAAATTAAGGACGAAAGATCTATTGATTTAGAGAACTATCGTGATGATATTCAAGTAACTCAAGAGTTAGAATTACCAGATGACAAAGATACTATTCATGTAGAAGATAAATTAAGAAATCTTCCAGAAGATTCTATTAAGCTTTCGGTAAATGAATCAGTAGAAACTCTTCCTGATAGCTCAGAGATATTATCAGTAGAAGATAATCCAGAGTTGTCGGATCACAAAGAAACATTAGAGGATAAAAGGGAAGCAGCTCTTTCTGATTATCGAGAGAGGATTGACGTTAGCGACATTGATTCTCTCTCGGATAAAAAATTGGATCTCAAGGATGATAGAGAAATCAATCTCTCCAAAGAAAGATTGGAAATTGAGGATGAAAGAGAGATTAAGAAACTTCCTAACGAAAGAGAAGACATCTTAAGTAACTATGGTCTAAGCGTTAATAAACTACCTACTGGTAATGATCCTCTAAAAAACAGTGAAACTAAATCACCAGAAGAATTATCTAAGAGTAGACTTGATCTGGTAGATGACAGAGAATCAGAGTTAGATTCGAGAAAAAAGAAAATTCTCGGGGATATCCCAGAGATTGATGATTTAACAGAAGAAAAAATTCAGATTCTCGAAGGAAAAAATAGAGAACCTGATGAGTTAAATAATAAATTAGTTGGTCTAAACGTAGAAGATTTAGTTTCTGATCTACCAACTACTTCTGATAAAATAAATCAGGATAATATACCAGAGATAACGGATCTTTCTCAGTTTGTAGAGAACCTTGATGTCAATACAAATATTCATCTTGAATTTGATAAAGAAAAATTACAAGTAGAAGAGAAAGTTGATCATCTTGAAGACGGAAAGTTTATAATAGATAACGATAACAGACCTCCTATAGAATTACACGATGAGAAAGATAGGTTAAGTTTAAAAAGTGATGAAAATAAGAACCCTATCTCTAACAGCTTAAAAAATTTTCTAAATGCATCTTCTATAGACGCAGCTATCAATGAGATAGTTAAGTCAAAGTCCTTAGACAACACTGGATTGTTTAATAGAATAATGAAGCTGTTACAGGACATTAAAAAGGATGGTTCTGTGGCTGTTGGCTCTACCGAATGGATTAATAAAACTGAAGCATTAGTTACTTCTTATTTTAACTCTAGCGCAAAGTATTTTATTGGAGATGATGATAAAAATAAGGATAATTTTATAGAAAACTGGATTGATTCTATTACTGTATCCAGTCAAATAGATGAAAGGAATAGAAAATCTATACCAACCAACGATCCTAGACAAATTGATCCTTATAATACTAAAATATTAGCAACATCAGAAAGTGGTATAAGTGATATCGATAACCTCTTCTCTTATTTAGTAAAAGCTAAAACAATAGATGAATTATCACAACTATTGAAATTTTATAAATTTAAAGTTCCTAATCTATATGTACCGGAAAATAGCGATGAGAATGGAGCTTCTTACCGAAAATTTAAAGAGGATGTAGAAGATTATGACCTAGATGATGACGGTAAAGTAGTTAGAGCTAAAATATTACCAGCCACAATTCAACTCTTACAAGATTTAATAAAAGAAAGAGGAGGAAATGCTAACGTTATCAGACCAGATGATGCTAACAATTTTGATAAAACAGGCAAAGACGAATATATTTACAAGTACAAAACAGTTGATAAAAATAATAATGTTCGTTGGAAGCTAGGTTTCGACTATATAGGAGCATTAATTAATTCACAGAACCTAGATCAATTTAAGAAAATATTAGCTAGTCATAATTCTAGTGATCCAAATCCGAGAGTTAAAAATCCAAAAATTGGAATATCTGAAAATGAAGCTGATGTTAGAAGAACAGTTATAGACTCAGCCGTAGATGCTAGAATTCACTCTAGGGGAAGTGTACACGATACATCTTACTTAACTCAATTGATTAGACAATCTCTTTTAGGATCCGATTATGATAAGACACATCCTTTTGTTGACTATAGCAGACCACACCATCAAACGAGAGATGCTAACGGTGATTGGGTGGAATCTTTATCTGATCCATTAAAAGATGAAGATGGTAATGTTCTGGAATCAGAATTTTACACTCATCAAACTTTAAAAAAAAGAGAAAAGTATCATTTACCTTCTAATGCTGATTTCGGTAATATAGCAAAGGGATTAGTAATGGATAATGGTAGTATAAATCCCCTAGGAATTGCTAACTTGTTATCTAATCCCGGATCTAGCATTAACCTAAACAAGTATTTAAGATTAGTAGCTGAAAAAATTACAGATGAAGCTTTTAACTTATATACAGGAGCATTAGAATCTATAGATAAAAAAGCTAGTAAATTTGGTAAACTCAAAGTAGGAAGTTCTTCTATGGTTTCTTCAGCTATAACTCAATATACTGGGATACCGTTGAATAAAAGAAGAATGCTAGAAGAGACTCTTGGTATGTTAGTTTATATTAGGGATAGTATAGAGAGAAATACTAATACTAATCGAGATAGACTTCCAGGTAGTAGCTTAAGTAATCAATATGCCATAGCTCTTGCTAATCAAGGAACAAAAGGTATTGGTGATAAGCTTATAGCTCAAGCTAAAGCTGCCTTAAAGGGTAACTCTTTATCTGATGGCGCTAGAAACAGACCTGAGGTTTCTCTAGCTGAATATGATGATTGGAAAAAGGGGGAAGGTTTAAGAGGCAATATTGGTACGATTAAGAATAATGCTAAAACATTCTTACTCGGAGGAACTACAAGGCCAAAAACTGTTACTACATCCACTTTTGTTGATAACGGAAGAGGTTATATAGGAAAAGATAAAACCTGGGGTGATAAGAATTTAGAAATCGAGTATAAATACAAGGGAAAAGGCGTATCTCAGACAAACGGAGTAATAAGTGTATCTAATAGATTCGCAGTTCCAGGAGTTCTAACTACATTATCGGATTTGTGTAACTATGATACAACTAAACCTATAAATACCCTAGAAGATTTTAAAAAGATCTTAATAAATTCACCTAATATTACTACACCAGGAAAATTCGGATCTACTATAAATGGTTATAAATCACAAACATTATCAAGCAACTCATTTTGGGAAATAAAGCTTGAACCTTTTGTTCACAAAAATATGAATGGAGGATTTAGCTATCTACCCTCAATCAGAGAGATTAATGTACGTAATTTGCATGATCACGGTATTTTTACTGGATACAATGAATGGCTCCCTATTACAAATTTCGAATTAGAGAAGTCTAAATTAGCTACAAAATCTTTAGGAATTTTTGAGGGTGAAATAGTATATCCTGTTGGTTGCGAGTTCTTAAATGAGCTTAGCATGACTATGATTAATGATTCTCTAAAGTCTTGGTCAGGATTCTGGAGAAGAGTTATGGAAGTATCAACCCATAATTCAGAACCACATACAAAAGAGTTCTATGAAGATCCTTACCCTATACCTACAGTCATTGATCAATCAGCTCCTGTTGTTGCTCTCTATAAAAACGTTACTTGGAGATGTCAAATATTCATTCTTTCACCCCAATATAGCACAATAAGAAAGTTTGATCTTTTAGTTGTATTAAAAGATTTTACTGAATCTTATGCTGGGGAAATTGATTCCCCTGGAAATGATGTTCAGTTGAGATTCAGTATTGTTGGTGAAAATCCTCCTGAGGAGAATGAAGAAGATCTGATAGACCCAGAAACTGCTAGAAACAAAAAAGACGAGGAATATAAAAAGAAAAGAGCTGAACAAGCTAGGAAAGAAGGTAAAGAAGCTTATGCACAATACATCGAGACTGGAGATAAAGAGGAGTATGACCAATACATTAAAGTCAAGAAAGCGGTAACAGAGGATTTGATAACGATACCAGTTGACGACGAAGAGGAAGTTGAAGTTCCTCCGGCGGAAACTGATAAAACTCCACCTAACCCTCCGCCACCAGTTCCGAAAAGAGGAAATACCACAACAAAGAAGACTGGTAATGCTAAGAAAAATCCTGGTAATGGTTATTATAAGCGTGTTTATGGTAAGTCTGGTAGAGTCTATATGATAAAAGGAGATAAACCAAATCCGCACGAGGACCTAGATGCACTTAATTTCTCCACTGTACAAGACCCAGAGACTGGTGAATATGTTATTTATAGAATAAGTGCGAATAATAGTATCCATGATATTTATGGAAATGTTGCATTAGGTGAAAAATTCGGAAATCCAGAAAAAGATCCTAATTATGCAGGAGACCCTACGAGTGGTTTACCCTACTATTATGCATCTCAATCAACTATTGATAACACCATAAACACACCTATTGAGGATATTCCAGATGATGAATTAGATCTCTATCAACAAACAATAAATAATTTCTACGAGAAACAAGAAAGAGAACAGCATCATCCGAACACTAAAGAAGCGCATTATTAATCATGTATATAAAATTAGGGAAAACTCATATCAATTACAACGTTCAGGAAATACAAAATAAATATACGATAGTAGGTCAAATTATTAATTCTCCCACTTCTTATGAAAATCCTGTCTTAGTGAATTCCAGTGATGAATTAGATATCTGGTTTTCTAAAGATTTTATAGACAGAGATTATTTCTTGGAACTATTAGGTAGCGATGTTACTCTATATTTATACAAGCCGATCAGTGAAAAATCTACAAATATGAAAGGAGATGTTGAATTTGTTGACTACAACGACTTGGATACTTTAAATATCAACGGTGGTTTAGTTGATGAAACTACAATCTCCTTTTTTTATCTTATGAAAAAAGTAGAGAAAGGTGGTACATATAAATATAAAGTATTAAACTCAGATAAGACAAATTTTGATTATTATATCTGGAAAAATAACAGTTGGATAATGTATTTCGGAAAAGATATCAAAAGTTTTAATGATGATATTTATTTTGATGAGAATGATCTGGATGATATTGGGAAAATACTATCTGGAGATCAATTTAAGATTCCAACTATAAATGACCCCAGTGATTTTTGGATTTGGTTGGATGATACCTTTGTAGTTACGTCTCAACTTCCACAAAATCTGGAAAATTTCTCAGAATCTCTTAACAATAGAGATACTCTAACTATTACAAATTCAGAACTTATACCGTATACACACCCGGAATTTACAAAAATAGATAAAATCGGTGTATACACTGATACTAAAGTTAACTTAAGTACAGACAAAATTGATTTAAGTAGAATAAATGAAGGAAAGGATACTCTTGTCTTCCATTTAAGAAATACTTACACTCAATATAGTTATAACGGAATGTATTTTGTTATAATAAATCCAGTATCAGGTGAAAGTAAGTTAATTTATAATGCAAGTTTAAGTCTAATTCCACAAGAGATTATTGATTTCTGTTCAGAAAGAAAGCAATTATCACCAAATGAAATGACTGTATTAGACTTTGTAAATGAATTAGCTAATGAATTTGAAGCATTAGGGTATACCATAGAAAATATCGAGAATGGTGAGTTTAAGGCTTATTCAAGCAAACCGGTTAAAGTTACATACTTTAACAATTTGCCTGGATTAGATTATGAACCAGATATAAAAACTTCTTATAATATTATAGCAAAAAGCGCTATAGATAATGATAACAACGTAATAGAGTTCTGGAGTAAAACAATAGGTGGAACAGAGCATGATGAAGACCGAATAAGTATTAATATAGAAAAGGTTGAAATAGAAGATGATATTACAACTGATATAGACGTAGATCCCTACTATAGGGTGACTATTTCTAAATACGGTTATACTGAAACATTTGAAGCTCCTACTAGACCTACTGAAGATAGAACAGAAGAAAGATTGGATTACGTTATTTCTAGAAAATCTAGATTAGTTTATTGTAGTATTCAAAAACCAGGTAGAAGGATAAAAGAAGGGGATTATATTTTAAGAGGTGGAAGAAATGAGAAAAAAGAATTAGAGTGGAATAGTGAATGTTGGAGGAAAGCAATATCTATTCTATTTAATGATCAAGCAGAGCCTGTATACCCAGATTTCTTTTTAATACCTAATATTACTAAATATACTACTTCTGTAGATATAAATGAGAAATATTATTCTTATTACAAAAAATTATTAGATTATGCAACTGAATTTAATTGTCAGTTCTTAATCCAGAATAACGACTGTAGTATCGATAGTTATAGTTGTTGTTTGTATTATAAATCTGAATTAACAGAAGAAGATGTTAAGAGAGGATGTATACAAGCTGATACTCTATTAGAGGCATTTCACAAATACAAAGAAGGCAGAGATATGGATGATAACGTGTATTATACAATTTACTCGGATACCGATAACTCTGCTATGTATTATATAAATAAAAAGGAAATAACAGAGAATGAATTAGAGAGTGATTCAGAATCAATACGTATTTCTCTTTTAACTTATGCTGATAATGATTATATCTTTAACTATACCAAGGATACTGAAAATAGATTAGTTTATTTCTATAGGAGTCTTTTAGTAAATGGAAAATATAGACCTGGTTATTATGTTTTTATAAAGGGTGTATTAACAGATAAATATTCTATTTCAACAAGCCAAGCTATTTACGAGGATCCAATTGCTGATTTTGAAGATGTTTATTCAAATTCAGTTACAAAGACCTTGTTAGAAGCTTATAAATCAAACTATTTAATTAACAATAATATAAATTATTTCTATAAATCATTCCAAAATGGTGTTAATCCTAAAGCAGTAACAACGATTTTATTTAGGTTTGTAGCTGGAAAGATACAAAGAGAATTACAAAAGAATCGTTGGAGATTTTTAGGAGAAAAGAATATGAGTAAAATACAGCAAGAGATTGAAAATATTTTAAGTAAAATTCAAGATACATATAAAATAGTTAAATCGATTGTTTTAACCAAGTTCTTACCGACGGAATTAGAAAATAAGATAGATATAGAAATGGATGTTAAATTAGATGATTTAGTTGAGAAAGATATTACATTAGATATTACAGTAGACTATAGTGATTTAGCAAATTAATTATAAATTTTTTAAGATAAATGGCAACAAAAGTATCCGATTTAGTTAGAGGTAGCGGCGGATATATGAATTTTATCGACTATACAAGTTCATATAAGGATGATAATAAGGAATTCTTGAGAGGTGATATGTGGGAGTTTACCTTCATCAATCCTCCTAAAATTGTTTATTATCCAGGTGATGCTATCTTTAAGACAAGATTAAATACGGTTAACGTCGGAACCGATTCTAGTGTAAACGGTTTTGAGAAGAGAATGAGAGGTAATTACGTTATCTTCCAAAAGACAGGTCAAAGTACTTCAGGTTCGTTGACATTGAGCTTTGTTGATAAGGAGGATCAGGCTATTTCTTACTTTGTAGATGACTGGAAACAGAAGATCTCGGATAGAGATACTAAGTATTCTTTCCGTAAGGATGACCTAGTAGCTGATGCTCAAATGGTACTTACTAACTCATCTCGTATAGCTGTTAGAACACTTAAGTTCTATAACTGCATTATTCAGGATGCTCCGCTTGATGAGAGTGGTGTAGATGCTGACGGTAGCGATAGATCAGATGTTCAGCTATCAATGAACTTTGAGCACTATGAAAGAGAGTGGAATAACCTCTAAGAGAAAATTTAAAGGAATTGGATTTGACTCCAATTCCTTTTTTATTTAAAAAATTAAATATATTATGGATATTTCAACAGCAAGTTTACCAAGCGGTGGGTACGGTTATAAATTCCCAACAGTATCTGTAAGTCCAATGACTTTCTTACAGATTACACAATATTTGGAAAATCTACCATCTGATCCTCTGGATAAATATCTTTATGATGTAAATAATTTAGTTAGAGAGGATGAGAATATAATGGATTGTTATGTAATGGATGTGGATTTCTTGATCTTTTATAAAAAATTAATAACAGTAAGCGCAGATATGTCTTATAGTTTAAAGATCACTTGTCCAGATTGCGGTAAAGTAATTCAGAAAACCATTACATTAAATAACGATATACACTTCAAACAGATAGATAGAGAGATCATGAACGGAGCAGTTATAGAACTCAACGGACATAAATATGACGTAGTTGTTCCGACTATGAGGAATTTTAAGAAAGTGTTTGATTTGTATTTAAGGTATAAAAAGATATCTGACCTTAAGATGATTAAGACAATCGCTATGATTGGTGATTTTAATCTTAACGGTAATCAAATAGAAAATGATGTATTAGGAGCTACTCATAATGATATTACACTTCTCTTAGCATTGAGAGAATTGTATTATGATAGAGTAGAACCTATTGAAATATACTGCCCAAATTGTAATAGTTTTGAGGATGATGGTAATGGGGGAAAAAGGAGGAAGAACCTGGCAGTAAGAGTAGACTCTCTTATTGTCGATTTCTTTCGAGAACTTTGTAACAATTCCCCAATTGATGGGTCTAAAATTTTATTTAAATAAATTTTTAAAGGCCGATGGAATAGAAAACTACACTCTCGATACGTTACTAAAACTCAAAGAAGCATATTCAGAATTCATAGAAGATTCAGATGGAGGCGACCCCGATTTCCCTCTGATTAGCTTTAACACTAAAGGTAAAAAGATTAAAGGTAAAAATATTCACAGTATTCTGGATGATGACGATGGTTCTGCGGATCTTATTACTGATAGGTTTGGGCAGAGTATCAGTAAACGGGAAATGAAGGAGAACAAGGATTATTTAGAAAAAGTTAAACGAGAAGTTAGTTAATCTAATTTAAAATGGCAGAAAAAAGCTTAAATGTAAAAACTGAGGAGATATACGAAAGAAATTCTGAAAAAGGAAAAGAGTTGCAGAATTACCAAGATGCTGAAAAACAGCTCTTGGCAATTCAAGCAGCCCAACAACAAAATCTAAGAACAGCTAAAACAGCTAACTTAGCTCAATTTCAAAATAATCAGAACTTAGCCTCTGCTGGTGAAGCTTTAAGTCAAGCAGTAGATAGTCCTCAGACACAACAAGTAGCAGTTAACCCTACTACTCAACAAATATTACAAAAGTATGGAGCTAGTAAACCGGGTACTGTCACAAAAACCACACACTCACAACAGGTTACTAAGCAAAACATAACTATTAATAATAACACTACAAATACAACTAACAATCAAGTTACTACCCCTCCAGCACAACAACAGGTAATTAGACCCCAGAGGGATAATAGTAATGAAAAATTTAAAATATGGTTAAATAATACATTAGCTAGACAACAGGAAGAATACGCCAGAAGAGAGAAAGATTATGATAAAAGAGAAAATGCATTAGAAAGAGATTCTAACAAAATGTTGAGAAAGCTAGGAGAATTTAGTAAAGATATGATGGAAAAAATGGATCCAAGAAAAATTGGATCTACTACAACAAGTCAGATAAAATCTTTACTTTTTATCTTTGGTTTTCAATATCTTGCCTCTAACTGGACTAAAATATTAAAGACTGTAGCTAATATTGAAAACTCTATTAAGAGCGGTTTAACTTATTTTGGATTATACAAAAGAAATAAAGACGGTAGTGGTAATTTCTGTTTTGAACCAGGGAAGAGCCAATTGGCAATGGACTTGAAGGGTTTATTCACTGGTGTCTGGGAACCTTCTGCTCTATGGGGTAAAACAGGAATAACAAGAGGAGGAAAAGTTACAGGTGAAGGAGTATTAGGCGGAGAAAACGGAATGATTGGAGGCCTAAGAAAGATATTACTCGGAAATGTAGAAGAAGGAGGTAAAGACAAAGGTTTAATAGAACTAATAAAAGAATTCTTTGTTAACCAAGGTAAAAAAAGGATGGCTGCTGCTAAAATGATAGAGAAGCCAGACTTTAATATTGGTAATATTGAAGGTTCTATTAGAAATCTTGGAGATTATCTAGGTCAATTATTAGGAATATTTCTAGGCGATCCTGATGAAGCCGTCAGAAATATGATGAAATCCAAGATAAGTATATCGGCAGCTCAAAAAGCTTGGAGTTATATAGAAAACAACAACACTGGTGAGAAGTTTGACGAAGTAGATATAGGCGGTAGGAAAATATCAGACGTAAAACAAGGTGTTGCTGCTTATTTTCAAGGTAAGGATAGTCAAAGGGGTCTTTCTCTTGGTGCTCTTGATAAAGACGGTAATTTGAGGCATACAGATGCTGAGGGTTCAATATCACAAAGCTCTGACCTTACTATGGTACATGAAGATGCTATTAGTGGTAGGAGAATAGATACTGAACGCTATGCAGCAGGTATGGCAAGACTTTCTGATGACATATCAGCTAATGGAGGAAAGACTGCAGTAACCAATGATTTCTTGAGAGCTTATTTATCTGAATCGGAAATACAAGAGTTAGAAAGACAAGGAAAGCTTAAGAGGAATGTAGAATATAACTACGCAGTCCGTGATGTTGATGTACAGGATGATGACGATTATTATGGTTTCATAGGTAGAGAAGAGGAAAAGGAACTTAAGGAATACCTTGATGCTGGCCTTTTTGGAGAAAAGAGTAATGTAGTTAGTTTTCTAACCAGAATTTTAGGTCCAAAATTTCCAGGACTAGCAGAATTGTCTGATCTTATTTACAGGTTATGTACAGGTAAATATGACAGCGAAATGGATCTTAAGTCTATATATATTCCATTAAAGAAATTTGGATCAAAGGCATTTAAGATCATAAAATTCTTAGCTACTCACTTACACAAACCAGTATTTCTCTGGATATTAGACTTATTTGAAAAAGATCCAGATAAACCTGGTTTAGGAACCGAGAAGAGAAAGGTATTAGTATCCAAGGAACAACAAAAGAGTAGTGATGTATTATTAGCAAAGAAAGAATATGTAACGGAGATTTCTCAAGATGTTTTGGATTTTATTAATGCTAAAGGAGGTATTACTAGTAACATTGATATGACTAGTACAGAGTACTATGATCAAGTACAAAACTCACTAGCAATGAAATATGCGAAAAACAATAAGGAATTATCTGCCGGTGAAACTGATAAAACATACACTACATCCGATGGAACAAAAAGAACAGTTCACTTAAGTGCTGAAGAAGCATCCGTACTCAAAAATACTGGTTACTATATCGGAGCTGATAAAGATTACGCCAAATTTATAAACGAAAAGAAGTATAGAGACGAAAGAGACGCGGGAAATAGAGAATTTGAGGAATCTGTTATGGGAAAATCAGTCCAAGACAGTTATACTGGTAGTACGTATCACTATGGTGGTATTATGGATCAAGCTTATGAAGAATCAATGGCTGATCTTACTAGTATGATTGAAAAGGATAAATCACTTAAAGATTTTTATTCTATTTCTGAAAAGAGCGGAAAAGGTGAAAACTTCTCTACAGCGATTACAGGATTAAGTAGTAACTGGAAGGGTAATAAAACTTTAAGTAATACACTTCAGGCTACTGACTCAAATGGTAATGTACATAATATAGAACAACTATACACCAGCTTGAAAAATGAAAGTCCAGAAAAAATTAGGGAAGCATATAACTCCCTACTTAATATGAACTTTAATGCTGGTAATGATATTCTATCAACATTATCTAATAACACTGGTCTAAAGAAACATTGGGTAAGCTTATTCTCGAACATCTATAGTAGAGGACTCGAAGGTGATGATAGACAGGGTGGAGTTGGTGGTATAACTGAAATTAGTTTTGAAGAGTTATTAAAGGATCCAGAAGGATATGGTCAAAAATTAATAGACAATATTCTAAACACTATGCCTAAGAACCCACAGGGTCTCTATGGTAGAGTTGATAATGCTACATATAAACATGCAGTAGAAAGATATGAGTTATTAACTGCCCACAAACAGGAAGCTATTAAACATATCTATAATCTGGTTTCTTACTTTAGAACATTCCTGGATAACATTGACGTAATGATTGGTGAGAAAAGAAAAGCTAAAGTATTAGAGGCATTTTCTAAACTAATGAATAGCCGAGCTAGTGCTGTAGCTACTAAAACTCAAGATTTACATTTAGCCAATGAATATGCTACGGATGATTATAAGAGAACAGTAGCCTCTGCTAAAGATCCAATGCTTCGTATGAGCTATTCTAGAAGTGGTGGAGAAGTAAATGAAATCCTAGATAATTACGGAAATTTCAAGTCTGAGTGGGATGCCAAAGATCAACAGTATGAACAGGATTTGAAAGAGAATGCAGTTACAAACAAAGCAATGTCTATAATAGATGGAGTAAAGGGTAAACTCCAGGGCGTTATGGACACATTTGATGAATATTCATCAGAAGCTAAATCCTGGTTTGGCAATTTATTCAAAAATGCAAAGGATGTTGTTAACAATTTTCTAAGAAATCTGGATTATACTAAAGTATCTATGGCTAGGTGGCCGTATGGTTATATTGTAAAGGAGAAAGATGGACTTCTATTATGGCACTGTTTAAATAACAACCCTTCTATTAGAACAGACTTTATGGTCAAAGGATCTGATGGTCGTTTCGGTGCTGGTAGATTGAGTCATAGAACAGACAGTGATAAAGCCGCTAAGATCAATGTTTGGGATCCCCACACTGATTCTGAGGAGAACCGACGATTAGGTATAGCAGGATTATATGATAGAGTTCACTCTGGTCAAGATATTAGCGGTATCTATGTAAATGATGAACAAGTAGCTGGTATAGGTACACCTTTCTATGCTCCTTTTAATGGATATATTACTCACTTAAAAGATTATAAGAAAGGTTTTACAGACGGCGATAGCGGATCCGGACGTCAGGTAATGATCAGACAAAAGAAAGAAGGATCAACTACAGGAGGTAGGTACAGTGTATTTGTTTGTCACTTGAGCAGTGTTTCTCAATATGCCAAAGATGCTTTCGCTAATGGGACAATGTTTGAGAAGGGTAAAGAGTTAGGTAGAATGGGTGGTTCTGGAACTAAAGAAGATAGTTATGGTCCTCACTTCCATGTTAACATTCTTGATCACGAGGGTGGCGGTCCTTTTGATGGTCCGCTAGATGGTGATCTACCGGGAATTGTTTCTGGTTATAAAGGATTTACTCTATCTACTACAAAAGGAGCCGTAGATCCTCTGTTTGTATTCTGCGATTCAGATACAAGTAATATCAAGAACAGAACTCTTTACATGTCATCTGACAAGAAAGTTGTTTACTTGGATGATGCTAATCCTTCTAAAGTAGATCGCTATAAAGGTGGTGATCTTGATATGTCGCCTACAGGAGAAGGTGAATCATCTGACGATGAAAATAAATCGGAAGAGGAAGAAGGTATCGTTACTAGAATTTGGAATAAGCTGAAGGAAATGGCTACAAACTTAATGACTGGTAATTTTCAGGATTTATTTAATCCTGTAAAAGAGACATTAAGTGAGGCTAAGACAAAAGCTGGCGAAATCTGGGATAACTTTTTTGGTAAATACCGTAATAAATCTGTTTCTTTCCGAGAAAGCTCTAGATCATATACCGGAAATATTACAAAGGAGTTCGTTAATTACCAAAACTATAAAAATAATCCTGGAAAAATAGGTTTAGGTCCAGATGGTCAGCCATTAACAGAACTTCAATGGAGAAATAAAGTATTTGATATGGTTGGAGCTGATCCTTCTGCTATTCATATTGGTGAATTTGTTAGAGGAACAGGCGACGAAAATTTAAAGACAGCTAGTGAAGTAGGTGGTGAAGCAGAACAGGTTATTACAAAAAATAGCACAAGCACTACCAATTCAGAAGTAACCAATGGAGGTA
>Ga0247611_10001660_pt1 | contig 39104 bp, 69 predicted proteins | sample 177DNAGHGhighgp2_FD_192422 | JGI IMG/M metagenome (GOLD analysis project Ga0247611, IMG submission 192422) | Sheep rumen microbial communities from Palmerston North, Manawatu-Wanganui, New Zealand - 1770 DNA GHGhigh gp2 | ecosystem: Host-associated > Mammals > Digestive system > Stomach > Rumen... | reverse complement strand
TTATGCGAACGGTGGCGGATTCGGTAACTTTGGTGGAGACGGTTGGTGGATTTTACTTCTTCTGCTCTTTGCTGGCGGTTGGGGCAATGGCTTCGGCGGCGGTATGTGGGGCATGGACGGTATTTATCCTTGGATGAATCAGGCTAACCTTACCTCAAACGGCTTCCAGAATCAGCTTCTTAACGACAACATTACAAGCATAAGAGACGGCGTACATGGCATTTCCACACAGTTATGTAACGGATTTGCCGGAGTAAATTCTACGGTATCAAACGGTTTCGCTCAGGCAGAAATCTCAAACAACGCACGTCAGATGGCGGATATGCAACAGATGTTTAGCCTGTCACAGCAGTTATCACAGTGTTGTTGCGACAACAGGCTTGCTACGGCTAACCTTAGTTCGGACATTGCAAGAGAAGCTTGTGCTACTCGCACGAACGATACGCAGAATACTCAGGCTATTCTTAACACAATCAATGGCGGCATACAGTCTATAAAAGACCAGTTGTGTCAGGACAAGATTGATGCCAAGAACGATGAAATTGCTAACCTTCGTCAGCAAGTAGCAATGAAAGACCTTGCGGCTTCACAGACTGCGCAGAACGCCTTTATTGCACAGGGACTTAACAATGAAGTAGACGCTCTTTACAACAGACTTTCTAGTTGTCCTGTTCCTTCTACGCCCGTTTACGGACGCACACCGATTTTCCAGTGCAACAGTGGATGCGGATGTAGCAACGGCACGTTCTAAAAGGGGGTGTCGTTATGGCAGAATATTTAACAAGAGACGAGGTTGTTTCGGCTGCGCTGAACACTCCAATCCCGTTTATTGATTCTATTCCTTGCACAAGAGGGTATATTTTTCATCAGAACGGCACAGGAATTTTTGTTCTGCGAGGGATAACGAATAACTGTTTTGCACGCTATGAAGTAGTGTTCACGGGCAACATAGCAATTCCCGAAGGCGGAGCGGTTACACCGATAGCAACCGCCGTTGTGGTTTCCGGGGAACAGAGGGAAGGTAGCAGAAGTATCTTAACTCCGGCGGCAGTGGATGAGTACGGAAACGTAGTTAGTCGTGCCACAGTAGATGTACCCCGTGGATGTTGCTTTACGGTTTCGATTGAACCCGTGAACGGAACAGTTAACGACCCGGCAACAACACCGACACCGTTGATTAACATAATTGACGGTAGCGTGTCTATCAGAAGAACGGCATAGAAAGGAGATACGAAATGCACGAACTAATCAATTTTGCGTGTGAGGAACTTGAGGAACTTGAACGCAAAGCCAAGGATAAGAAGATGTCTATGTCGGATGTCCAGTATGCCGATATGTTGGCACACATGAAAAAGAATCTTCTTGCGGCAGAAGGGATGACAGGATCATCACAGTATTACGGTGGATCTTACAATTCCTATGCAAGAATGGGACGTGACGGAGACAGTGACGGACGGTACAGCGAAGGCAACTTTCGTTATAGTCAGGATAGAGGGCGCAACTCCTACGAATACAGTAGAGACGACGCCGCACAGATGATGAGAAGCAGACTTGAATCTATGGCGAATGAACCTATGAGTGAAAACAACCGTCTTGCAATCATGGATTGTCTTAACAAAATTAAATAACGTGTTACAATGGGGCGTGTCGTATGATGCGCCCTAAAATCTTGCCAGTATTTTTTGCCACCTAACCCCGAAAGCCTTGAAAATACTGCGGTTTAAGGGACGGATATGCGGGTTCGAATCCCCCGTGTCTCATGCCCTTGAAACCCTTGAAAACACGCTATTTCAAGGGTTTTCTCTTTCTTAAAAGTTGCCAGTCCTCAAAAATAAAAGCAACGTATTTATGCGGTCTGCAACCACTTGTTGCAAAAATCTTGCCAGTAAAAATTGCCAGTCATGGGAAAATTATTGGACAGTATCAGACTTGCCGAAAAGACCATCCATAGCTTTGAATTGCATCTCTTTGTTTTTGTCACGAAGAGCATCACGATAGACCTTCTTTAAAACATAATCGGTCTTCCATCCACCCGCTTTCATAATATAAACGTCGGGAACACCGACAAGATGTGCATACGAAGCGTAATAGTGGCGTAAGTCATGAAGCGTGAACCGGGGCAAACCAAGCATATCCTGATATTTGTGAAGTGTTTTAACAAGCATGGGCGGTGTGCGGTCATAGATAACTCCCGCCTGATTTATTTCTTCAACAAGGGAATCCGGCAGATAGATTTCGCGGGTAGAATCTTCTGTCTTGTTATTATTCCTTATCATTAAGTGGTTTTCTTCATCGTATATTCGAGCCTTATCTATGCGCAGAATATTCCCCTTGATATCGTCTAGCGTTACTCCGCATATTTCAGAGCGTCTTAAACCGAGAATAGCAAGCTGAAAACCTATGTGATACGGAGTACCTTTTGAAGCATCCAGTATCATTTCCACTTCGTCCGTTATAGGCACTTCCCTTTGAGTTGATTTTCCTTGCGGTAACGTCGTAGTTAAATGTAAAGAAGGGCGAAACTCCCCCAGCACGGCAGAAATAAAACCATGCTGGTTCTTTACTGTTTTAGGAGAACGTCCTTTTGAATACCAACTTATTTCTTTTTGTACGTCGTTTTGAGTGATTTCATAAAGCAATTTTGCCTTAAACTCTTTTGACAGACAGCGCTTACATTTCTGATATCCGCCAAGAGTAGACGGGGAACAGACGCCACGCCTTGATTCTATATACCTATCGCAATACAGCTCAAAACTACCCTTATTCGCCCCATAATCGACGCTTTGATATCTTTCGGATAAAACTATCGTCACTTCCCGCTCATCGGGTATATGGTCAAAATAAAGGTCGTATCGCTTACCCATGCAAGTCTTACGAACCCTATATGAGTTTGTGGATATCTTCTCAACCTTCATTCTTCAATTCTGTAATATCGCTATTTATACTTCAATTTTTATTAAACTAGGAGCTTTCAATGACCTTCTATGAGTTCGAACAAATATATAATAATTCCACAGAAGAAGTCAGGGCTGAGATTGAAGAAACTTTACATATGCTTCAAACATACCCTGTTTCTCAGGAGAAAGACCCCTATATATTTCAAATAGTTCCTGAGTTTTTGAGTTAGCAATATATAAATCATGCAAATGTTCTTCGACATTACGCCCACGCAAGGTGTTAATATCGACGTTAAAAAAGTCAGCAATATTCTCTTCATCTTCGAATCTTGGTTGACGCTTGCCGCTTTCGTACATACCTATTGCACTTGGCGACATTCCGAGACGCGACGCAAGTTCTCTTTGTGAAAGGTGTTCTCTTTCGCGTAAATATTTCAGCATCGTAGCAAAATCAGCCATATTAACACCCCTTTTCGTATAATTCCATTATAAAGAAGAAGAAAAAAAGTTTCAAGAAAAATTTTCACAAAATGTGTTGACAGCGCTCACAAAGTGTGGTAAGGTATCATCATGTCAAGGCGCTCACAATATGTGGGCAGAAAAAAGAAAGGGGGTACAACATATTGGGCACAACCGTAGGCGACATTCTTAAAGAACTAAGATTAGCCAAGAAGAAAACAGTTCACGAAGCGGCACGAGATATCGGAATAACGCCGAGCGCGCTTTCCAATTATGAGAATAATATTCGAGTGCCACGTGATAGTATCAAGATAGCTATTTCTGACTACTACAAAAAACCGATACAGAAAATTTTTTACCCAAAATGCACACAGAGTGTGAGCGAAAGGGAGTGAAATGCCAAAGGTTTACTTAACAGAAAAAGACAGGCTGTGCGCTCGGTTGGCGAAATGGGTGTACGGGGAAATGAAAGTCCGACGGATAACTCAGACGAGCCTAGCCAAGAAGATGGACATATCCCATCAGGCATTAAGCCGAAAGCTACGAGAAGAAAGTTTTGATTATACGGACTTCGCGTTCTTCGTCAAGGAGTTTCAGCCGAGCGACAAGGAACTAAGAGAAATCATAGGAGTTTAAAGAAAAGGGGGAGCAAATGAAGGGGCAAACAAACAAGTTATACGTCGTGGGATGGTTTCTGACCATAATCGGTGGTACTGGTCTAGCGTGTATCGAAGTGGACTCGGACATACTGTTTTGGACTTACGCAATCACATTCTCCATCGGATTAGGGCTGTGTTTAGCGGGGTACGAAAAATGATGCCATTCGTTATAGGAGATAACTTCGTAAACTACGCACTACTGAAAGACCTAAAGAAAGCGCATAAAGCCGGGGTCTTCGAAGATTTTGGGGATGATTCGGAGCAAGAAGATAGGTGTATGTCGGAACTTGAACGCCGTATGGCGGCACTAGACGAGAAAGAAACCTACATTGCCGTAAAGACATTCGCCGAACATCACAGAGAGACAGTGATAAGAACGCTTGACTATTTGGATGAACAGACAAGGAAGGGGAGAAGAAATGAAATCAGTTGACGTATTCACAAAAGGGGAAAGAGTAAGGCTTGAATATGAGATAGATGGGATGTTCCTGAAAGACGACACCATCTACTACACATTGAAGAATCCGGCAAACGGAACTTACTTGAAAGACTGTGCGTTCACGGCAGATGAACTCATACCCGTTCAAGAGAAAGGAGAAGACTAATGGGTTTCACATTCGGGGGTTTGGAACATGACTATGACGTTTGGAGAACTACCCCGCCCGACGAACCCGAAAGCAAGTTTAGGTGTACTTGCTGTGGCGAAGAACTGTTCCCTGATGATGACTACTACGACATTGAAGGTGAACACTTCTGCAAGGACTGCGCGGAAGAATGGTTCGAAGAACAGCGCCACAAAGTAACGGAAGGGCAATGCTATGGGGAATGAGAGCTTCAAGAAGTCTCGGATAGGGGCGTGTTGCAAGGACTGTTCAGACCGACATCTAGCGTGTCACGACCATTGTGAGAAGTATAAAGTGGCAGTCAAGGAATGGAACGAGTTTAAAGATATCGTCAAGCAAAACAAAAAACCATCGGAACATGACCTATACCGCATAGAATCCATAAAAGCAATGAGAAAAAGGAGAAAGTGGCATGACGGGAAGAATTAAAAACTTCAACCCCAGCACGAGATACGGATTTATCACATCAGGCAATGAAGACTATCGGTTTCACTTTCAGGACTGGACATTAAGGTTGCCGCCCACGAAGGGACTAATCGTCGAGTTTGAACCATATCAGACGGAAAAGGGTTGGAGAGCAAGAGAAATCACAAGCTTATAAAAAGGAGAAAAAAATGGCAAATGAAGTTGCAGTTAAGTTTTCAGACAAGCTGACAGACAAGCTGATTAGCGTAGAGTCAGCATTACCAAAGGATTTCAACAGGGAACGATTTGTTCAGAATTGTTTAGCGGTTATGAACGAGAATCCCGGACTTGCAAAAATAAACCCCGCACAAGTAATACAGGGACTTTGTAAGGGCGCGTACCTAGGTTTGGACTTTATGAATAGGGAGTGTTACCTGATTCCCTACGGCAATTCGGTACAGTTTCAGACTGACTACAAAGGCGAAGTTAAGTTTACTAAGAAGTATTCTGTCAGAAAAATCAAAGATATATATGCAAAGGTTGTTAGGGAAGGCGACGAGTTTACAGAGGAAATAAAGGATGGACAGCCCTCAATCGACTTCAAGCCCTTGCCTTTTAACGGCGGAAATATTATCGGGGCGTTTGCGGTTGTCCTGTATAACGACGGCGGTATGTCCTACGAAACTATGTCGGTTGCTGACATCAATTCCGTTCGGAACAACTACTCCAAAGCATCACAGAGTAAAGCATGGAAAAACAGTTTTGATGAAATGTGCAAGAAGACTGTATTAAGGAGACTTTGTAAGCATATTGAGACAGACTTTGAATCAGTCGAAGCTCACAGCGCATGGGATGACGGCGCCGGTATGGACTTCTCGACACCTACAACGCCGGTTAATGACCCCGAAGAAGTGATAGATGTCTTTGAAGATGTTGCGGGAAATAAAGAAGTCGTAGAAGTAATCGAAGGAGAAGTAAATGCAGAAGAATGACGATTTTGTACTAACAGCGGATAACTACTATTCTTTGGAAGCCGACCACAGATATATGAGTGTTCATCAATACCTTGATTTTGTCGGGCATATGGGCGTTCAAGGATGCGAAAAGCGTGCAATGGCAAAACTCAGCGGAGAGTACGTCAAGGAAAAGACAACAGCGATGCTCGTAGGAAGTTATGTTGATAGTTACTTTGAAGGCACACTTGACGAGTTCAAGAAAGAAAACCCTGACATTTTCACTCAAAAAGGAGAGCTGAAAGCCGCATACAAACAGGCTGAAAAGATGATAGCACGAGCCGAGAAGGACGAGAAGTTTATGGCGTATATGTCCGGCGAAAAGCAAGTTATCATGACGGGCTATCTGTTCGGATGTGCATGGAAAATCAAGATGGACAGTTACATTCCCGACAAAGCAATCATCGATTTGAAGACATCAACCGACCTTCATAAGGCATGGAGAGTTCAGGACTACGGATTCGCAAACGTAGCGGAATACTGGGGCTACACACTTCAGTTGGCAGTCTATCAGAAGATAGTAGAAATAAATACGGGGAAGAAGTTGCCTTGTATACTTGCCTTCATAACGAAAGAAGATAGCCCCGAACTGAAACTGTGTTACATCGACCAAATGACATTAAACCATGCACTTAACGAGATTGAAATGAATATGTCATCAGTCCTGATGGTAAAGAACGGGGAAGTTGAGCCGATTCCGTGCGGAAAGTGCGACTACTGTAAGGCGACAGAACCGATAGAAGAAGTTATTAACATAGCAGATTTAATAGGGGAATAAGCATGATTACTGAATATTCTGACTACTGCATCATATGTGGAAAACCAAAGACGGAATCTCATCATTTGGTCTTCGGGAACGCCAAGAGACGATTAGCTGATACTGACGGACTGACAGCGCCTTTGTGTAGAGACTGTCATGAGAAGATGCACAACACAAAAGAAATGCAAGTCATGAGCCATATTGTCGGACAGCTCTTCTACGAGCGGAATATGTGTACCACAGGAATGAGCGTAGAAGACGCAAGAGAGCATTTCCGGCATCGTTATGGAGTCTCTTACCTATGAGACACAAAAGAGCGAATATGACCCCTTAACGGAAGTTATAGGGGCATATATAAGAAGGGTTTAGAATCCCGGCGAAAGCCAAAAGCAACTATCAATTTGCTTGGAAAATGTATCACAGCACTTACCAAAAGCCATGTTTACGCCCCCGCAAGGGGGCAGAAAGGAGCGGGAGTGATAAAAGAGCGCAAGCCTAAAGTGACGATAAGGGGCGAGTACTACGGAAACAGAACACTACCCTCGCTAAACGATTATATAGCCGAAATAGGCAAGCATCCGCAAGCGGGAAGTAGGTTTAAGGCTGACTATTCTAAGCCTATCATCAATGCAATCCGGCGATGCCTGAAAGGGTGGAAGGTAACGAATCCGCCCGTGATACTTCACTATAAGTTCTATGAGCGCAAAAAAGGGAAGCGGCGTGATGTCATGAACATCTTTTCGCTTGCTGATAAGTTTTTTGAAGATGCCTTGCAGACGGCGGGAGTTATTGAAAATGACAATCCTGACTGGATAGAGAACACAACACATGAGTTCGCATGGATAGAGGATGAGCCATACATCGAAATTGAAATCGAAGAAAGGGGTTAACTATGACACAGAAACAGAGAATATTAAGCGATTTAAAGAAGTGCAGAAGTGGTATCACACAGAAAAAGGCGTATGAGAAGTACGGAGTTCTCCGGCTTGCAGCTGTTATCCATGATTTACGCGACGAAGGTTACGACATTAAGACCGACATGATAGCTGTTAAGAATCGTTTTGACGACACTTGCTATGTCGCAAAGTACACACTGGAGAAATAAGCATGGCTGAGAGAAGGATGTTCGCAAAAACAATTATAGACAGTGACGCCTTTCTTGATATGCCCCTATCAGCACAAGCGCTGTATTTTCACTTGTCAATGAGAGCAGACGACGACGGTTTTGTTAATAACCCCAAGAAGATACAGCGCATGATAGGCGCTTCCGAAGACGACTATAAGATTTTGGTTGCAAAGAGCTTTGTCTTGCTGTTTGAGTCCGGCGTTATTGTTATCAAGCACTGGCGTATCAACAACTACATACGCGGAGACAGATATAAAGAGACGGTTTACACCGAAGAAAAGGAGCTTTTATCGGTCAAGGATAACGGGGCGTATACACTTGGTATACCAAATGGTAACCAAACGGTATACCAAGTGGATACACAGGTTAGGTTAGGTAAGGATAGTATAGGTAAGGTTAGTTTAGTAGAGGATATACCCCTGTCGGGGTCACACGACTTTGATAAGCACTCAAACACAACCAACTATCAATACATCAAAGAGTCAACACCTTTTACTGACGAGTATATAAACTACATAACCAACCATGTTGAACTTGATGAATGTGTAACGGCTTGGATGAAGTACAAGGACGAACGTAAACCAAAGAGTAGTAACCATTACGGAGAGACAGGACTTATTCAGTTGTTGAACAAGATATATAAACAAAGTCTTGAATATGGAACATCAGTCATTATCGGAGTGATTGAAGATTCCATGAGCAATAACTACCAAGGTATTGTTTGGGACAGGATAAAGAAGGGACAGCCACAAGCAAACACAATAGATTGGAGCAAGGTATGACAAGGGAGCAGACAGTTGATTTAGTAAGAAGCATCGTGAGTATATATCCAAACTGGAAGCCGGAGAACTTGACGGACACAGTTAATGCGTGGCATTGGGCGTTGGAAGAATATCCCGCCCCGGCTGTAAAGAGCGCATTACAGATATACGTCAGGACAAACAACACAGGATTCGCGCCAAGCGTGTCACAGCTGATAAGCGCAATGTATGAGCCGAAGAAGAATGACCAGCTTTCAGAAGGAGAAGCGTGGGCGATGGTTAAAAAGGCTATACAAGACGGGAACTACCACGCCGAAGAACGATTCAATGAGTTGCCCGAAATAGTACAAAGGGCGGTAGGCGGCGCAGGAATGATAAGACAATGGGCGCAGACGGATAGTGACGAAGTGAACACAGTTGTCATGTCGAACTTCCAAAGGTCGTACAGAGCGATTCTATCCAAACAGGATTTCAACGATAAAGTGCCGCCGCAGATAGCAGATACGCTAAAGGGGCTAACCGACAAGGTGTCAGAAAGGATGATTGAAGGATGACAGATATTTTTTACTTGGACTATCGGGATAACACAGCAAGGCACTTCACATCGTTCTCGGATGATGTGGCAAGGGCAATCGTTGAACTTGTTGAAGAAAAGAAAATGAAAGAACAAGACTACACAATAATTGATATTAACGGGGTAAGAAGCGATGAAAAGAGAAATAACGGGCATTGATTTTGGAAGATGGTTACATAATATGCGCCGGAAACGCAAGCTAAGGCAGACAGACTTGGCAAGGCTATCAAAATGTCATGAGACATCAATCAGTCGGTGGGAAACAGGGGATGCCACGCCGACACTTGAACAGGCTGAAAAGCTAGTGACGATACTAGGCGCGGAGCTGGTAATAAGGGAGAAGGGGTATGACGAAGGAGAAGATGATTGAAGCAATATCTAAGCAAGAGCCACGACCACCTATACGGCATGAGTTGGGCGGTGACATTTACTACACTTGCTACTGGATAGCTTGCGGAGAGACGCTATATCGGTGGATGAACTACTGCCCTAAATGTGGAAATAAAATAGATTGGAGTGAAGAAAACGAATGACGATTAAGGAACTGAAAGAAGCAATAAGCTCAATGAGAATCAAGAATCCCGAAGACATAGGAGACAAGTTTTTCAACAATGGGTTGGACTTTAGCCTAAAGATGATTGATGTGTATGCAAGGTTTCAAGAGCCGGAGTACCCATTAGGGAGAAACGACTATCAGGAGTGAGAGTGTTAAGGGCGCTCGGTAACGTAAACAGAATTATATAGCACAATTTACGAATATCTTACATCGGCAAATGTGAGCGCCCTTTTCACATATAAGGAGAACAGGATATGACAAGAGAAGAAAAGGTCAAAAATTTATTATCCGAACTCATTGATATGATAGATAACGGAAGTCAAAGAGATTTGGATAGAGCTGATGAAATAGGCACTTCTATAATCAAATTGTTTGAGCAAGAGCCGTGTGATGATGCGATAAGCCGTGATGCGGTAATGGATAAATTACATGAATATTTTGACCCATTAGAAGATGGAGAGGATATATGTCCTGCTGATATATATAGCGAAATACAAGCGTTACCGCCCGTCACACCAAAACCTATTGAGTGTGATGATGCAGTAAGCCGAATACTTAAAAGAATGTGGAATTATAGAGGTAAGCATACTACAAGCATTGATAAAGTTGCTATGGAACAGATTATCCGTGATGAGTTACCACCCGTCATGCAGAAGTCGGAATCAGTCACAGAGTTTGCCGACCGTTGCCGAGAATGTGGAAAAATGAGAAAAGGGCATTGGATTCATTTTGCTCAAAGTGATGATTGTTCAGAGTGCGGTTGGAGTACGGGAAAATATATAAGTCCTAGTAAGTATTGCCCTAACTGCGGTGCGAGGATGGAAAGAGAGGAGCAGATAGAGGAATCAATAAAACAAGAAGAATATGACAAAGCCTATGACGATTATTTAGCACTTGTGAATGCAGATATAAATCCGAGAATGGTTGAGCCACAGGAAAGTGAGGAGCAAAAAAATGAGTGCAAAAGAGGGTGTTCCATTTTACCACCTTAACGCTATACCACCGACATCAATACCTAACAGACCGTGTAATAATTGTGATTATTTTATACGGAAATATAGGACATCGGGAGTTTGTTGTAACAGTATTGTAGCGTGTGTTGACTGGAGTGGATTTAAAGCAAAGGGGAACAGCGATAAGGCAGAAAGTGAGGAATGAATATGGCAGATATAGAGTTAGTAGTTAAGATACCCGAAGAAATGTGGGAGAGAATAAAAGACGGATATGTTCCTCTTGGCATTAGTAAGTATTTGCAGAACGGCACACCGCTTCCAAAAGGACATGGAAGTTTGGTTGATGTTGATAACATTCAATTTATACAACTTGAAGATTCATTAACTGTATTAACTCACGCAAAAGGCGATGAAGTTGACTGGTACATTGAAGCACCGACAATCATAGAAGCAGATAAAGCAGAAAGTGAGGAATGATTATGAGTGGTGGAAGTTATAGCTACATATACAGCAAATTATCAGAAGAATGTGAAAACAGAATGTACGATGCTGAAATGAATGACCTTATAAAAGATTTATGTATTGTATTACATGATTTAGAGTGGTGGCAGAGTGCTGATTCATCAGAGGAGAAATATAGAAAAACATTAAATGCATTTAAGAAAAAATGGTTTAAGGGAAACAGAGAACAGAGATTAAAAGAATATATTGACGAACAGATAAGTATTGTGAGAAGTCAATTATATTCCTTGATAGGTGAGCCACAGGAAAGTGAGGAAGTATGACACGCACATTCAGTTATAGTTTTGACGAAACGTTGACAAAAATAGAGGAGATTTCTCGATTGCAGAGGGAATACACAGAGCAGACACTTGCAGAAATCATTACTAAATATGATTTTGTTGTTGGCTCAAAAGAGTGCAAGTGCAAGTTAATGGAAGTATTACCAGAGGGAGCAAATATTATATGTTCTCCTTATATCGAAAGTCCGACAATGATTTATGCAATTAAAAAGTTTAACATAACGGATTTATTGATTGGGCCACAGGAAGATGAGGGTAAGAGATGAACGTATATTGTGTAATGCGTGAAGAAGCAAGAACAGATTTAGACCATGTAGTTTATGCCACAACAAACAAAGATGATGCTGAAAGATTTGCGCATGACTATGATTTTATTGATTATAACGGAAATCCAAATATCGAGGTATTGGATGTGGCAGAAAGTGAGGAATGAAAGGAGCAGGGAGTATGAGTGACGGATTTATAGCGGTATTAGGGAAGGGATTCTTAGCCGGGGCAATAACAACACTAATAATAATGGGGGTATGTAGCAATGAAAGAACTGATAAGAGAAAACATGGGAATGATTATCACACTATTAGTCGTATTCGTGTCAGGGATGGGAATAGGCGGTGCGATAACGGACGTAATCAACGACTGGAATCCGAAATCAAAGAACAAGCCAAAAGATTGAACGTGAAGATAGGGGGATAACGATGGACACACCGAGAGAGATAGCAAGGGATGAATGGTGGCAAGCTCATCTGTACGGATGTGAAACTTGCAGATATGCTAAACGTGGCAAGACGGGGAAGTATTATTGCGATAACGAGAATGCCGTGGGTTATGGGATGGATGCAGAAGATATTTATAGTTGCGATGAATGGAGTGAACGATGAGAATATTACTAGGGATGCCGTGCGTACATGAAATACCGACTAAGACTGTCGGAAGCCTCTTAATGACTGCTCAGAAGGGGTATATAGAGCCTTTATTGGCAGAAGGCTCACTCATATACGATTCAAGGGATTATATAGCTCATTTTGCCGTAGAAAACGATTATGACTATGTTCTGTATGCCGATTCAGACATGATTTTCACTAGGGAAGATGTTGAAAGGCTCTTAGCCCACAAGGTTGGGATATGCTCAGGACTTTATGTTACAAGGCGTGGAGAGAACAAGAACGTGGCTTATACTAAGGTTATCAAGCGCCGGAGATTCCCATACCGAGCGCCCAAGTTAATCAACGATACGGAGACATCGGGATTTGGTCATATATCCGCTTGTGGGTTCGGTTTCGTGCTTATCAAGACTTCGGTGCTAAAAACTATGTTCAAGTATTATAAGTCCTTATTTGAGCCATTTAAGGGCGTAGGAGAAGATATTGCGTTCTGCCTTAGAGCTAGACGTTGTGGGTACTATACATTTGTTGATAGGGATGTTAAACTAGGTCACATAGGAGAAAGGGTATATCAATGACAAACGAAGAGATTAACAATTTAGAAACAAGAGATTATATATTCAAGATAGGCGATAGGGGAAAAGGCATACAAGCACGTTATGACGAGAACACAGATGCCCTTATCTTTCCGAGAGCGGCATTTGATTATGTTTTCGAATTGTTAAAAGAAGAACTAGAGCAAAAGTAGAAGACAAGGCGTGAAAAAGCCCCCGTCAGCCATGAGAGAACCGACAGGGGCGCAACCACACGCTATATTATATCAATACGCTTCCTGAGATTCAAGAAGTAAGTCATCCATAAGCTCGTTGTAGGCTTCTTTTATCTGTTTCAAGCTTGCGGTAACGATTCCGGCGTCGCTGTCTCCAAACTTAGCCCACTTATCCATATCTGCCTGTCCGTGATAAACCTTTGATTTTGTTGTGATGTTATTCATAGTTATTCTCCTTTCAAAGTCCAGTAATAGATTACAAAATTCTTGTAACGGATGTCGCCCACAAAAAACTCCATGTAGTGAGCGTTTCGCCCTTGCTTTTTCAGTGTGTCAATAATGCGCTCAGCCTTGTCTCGCGTGTTGACTTCCACGGATTCGAGTAACTTCATGCCTGTTCTCCCTTCTATTCTTTCAATTTGCACTTATCCAGTCATACCATGCGGAAAAGGATTCCCATGTTTCACGACGGGTTTTATAACGCTTACCGCGTCCCTTGCGACGTGGCGGTAAGCCCGCACGCCTACGCTCGTTATTCGTAAACAGTGGTTTTTTGCTATAGTCAAACTGTTTCATACCCTTGCCCCCTTCCACCATGCGCTCGTGACGATATCATTCGAGAAGATAATCTCATCAAGTGCGTCGGTTATGTACTTTTTCACGTCTTCAAGGTTAAAATTACGCATATCGGATTCGTCAATGCTTATCTCATCCGCGGGGGTTGTCCCGTCGGGGTCTATCTTGATAAGCTTGATAAACTTAACGAAAAACTCAGCGTATTCTTCATCCTGTGCAGTTATTAAATAATCAATCGCTTCATTCATTCCCATGATTCTATCCTTCTTTCTCGTTTAAATAGTCAACTTGTTCCTTTGCTAGCTCGTAACAATCCGCCTTTGTGGCAAGTGCCGCCCCGTGCAAGCCAAAACGCTTGTTTTCGGACTGATAATCGGCGTGCCATCGTCCCATGACGCAATAACAAACTATGTTTTTATACTTGTATTTCTTCATCGCCGTGTCCTTTCTATGCTTGCAATTCTTCAATCGTTTCGAGTAAATACATGATAACGGGTATCGGGTCGTCCTTTATTGATTCCGCTATCGTTTCGGGGGTCGCGTCTTCATTACGCGCGCCCCACGGGTCTATGTCATATATTCGCTGTGCGATGCTCATTATGTCGTCCATGTTTAGCCCCTTTCTAGTAGCGTGTAACGTCTTCAATACTTGCAACGACCCAAGAAAACTTGTCGTCCTTCTCGTCTATATAGGACTTTGCGGCGTCGATAATCTTCTTGTATGCGTCAAAGTAGTTGCCGTTGTTAATTGATGCGTCAAAAGTTTCGTCCTGTCCTGTCTTTATGTTCTTTATAGTCACTTCAAAATACCAAAACATAGTCGTTGTCCTTTCCGCCCGTCATGCCGTTAGCTCAGCGATATAATCAATTTATGCGTTAAGGATATACTCAGCGGCTTTCTCAGCCTGTGCTGATGCCCAAACTATCATCTTGGGGTCATTCTTTAAGGCTTTAAGCCAACCTTGAAGGTATGCGACCGAGTTATCAAAGCACTTTTCGTTATCAAGTCCTGCCGTGTTACTCAAAAAACATGAGCCGATTTCGGCAACAAGTTCTTCTTTGCTGTATTCCTTGCCGCCTTTAGCAGCTTGCTTTCCGTCGTGTTTGCGGTTGCAACGGCTCTCTTTAAGTGTCGAGTGCGTAAGCTCGTGAAAAGTCGTGCTATAGTATTCTTCGACGATATCAAACTGTGAGATATCCGGCACAACAACAAGGTCTTGGAGCGGTGAGTAGTAAGCGCGGTCACTTCCCTTTATCACTTGAAACTTCGGCGCGTCGGCGCTGTTAATATACTTCGTGATGATGTTCTCGGCTTCTTGTATGGGGTCGTGTTCATTCTTTGTCATTTCGTCCTTCGTCCATGTGTGCTTGGGCGTAAGACCGTCAACTTGTGTAAGTATATTAAAAACAGTGTAGTATCTGAGCGCATACGTTGTTATCATAATCGGCTTGCCGTCCTCATCAACACAAGGCTCATTAGTTACGCGGTTAACACGCTGTTTTGTTTCAACTATCCATCCGGCAACTATCTGCCCGTGTTCGCCCTTCTTAACCTTGCCGCCGTCTTTCTTAATCTGATTGAATGTAGCAAATTCGCCTGGCTGAAAGCCTAAAAGCATTTGATTCATAAAGTTATAACGCTTGCCGTTGCTGTATGAGTACGCCGGAAACAGGGCGCTCATGTTCTCACAGTGGAAGTCGTCAACGTGCCAAGGCTTAATCCAAGGGATGATGCCCTGCTCCATCTTCTTAGTTATCTGTTCTGTGATGATTTCGTAGCTTGTTTTCTTCATAGTGTTGTCCTCTCTCATGTATTGTTAGTGGTTGCGGCTTGTCTCATCAGTCAGAAGGTTGCCAACCTACCTGAGACGCCCGAAGGCGTTTCGACTTTTACCATTCATTGTTTCGAAACTTGCGTATCAAGTCGTTTCTGTCCGTTCCTGTGATGCTAGCGCGATACAGTCCGTCAATCAAAATACGCCCGCTTGCATACGGCGGGAGAACGGCGTCCCCCGCGTATTCATAGTCAAGGATAAGTGCCGCAAATGCGCGGCTGTCTATACATTCGTTGATATTTCTCATAGTGCAGCCCCCTTCCTTTTTAAGCTTGCCAGCCTTCTTCTTCGTCGTAATACTCGACCCAAATGTTTTCAACAGTCGGGTCATTCCTAAGATTTTTGAGCGCTTCCTGATGTTCGCTCGATGTAAGGCACTCGATTGCACCCGTGCCGTAGTTGTCTTCAAAGTGGATTCTAGTTTTTTCCATGTTCGTACCTTCCTTTGCGTGTGGTTAATAGGTTGCGCTCACACTTTTAAGGGCTTGCGACCTTCACGCGCTCAGCGTGGCGTGTTTACAACCTTTGAAGTCCTATCTACTTTTTCAAGTGGGGCGATGCGGGTTATAATCTCTGACCTTATAACGCGGTGATTGATGCCTGTCACTATTTCGCTTTAGGGCTTGACTTGGTGCGCTTGATGCGTCACTTCTCCGTCGGTGCTTTATGCGGTTGTGTCGGCGGTGTTGCTTGCCTTGTGATGCCATACTAACACGGGGTAAGCGTCTAGCGCAAGACGGAATAATTCACAAAATGAGTGCCGGACTTTTGTGCAAAATGTCTAGCGCTATACGTTGCATAAATATAAGTATATAGCACTAGACAAGGGACAGAAAAAAGTGTATAATGCTAGACATGGACAAGGAAAAGAGAAACGCCCGACAAAGAAGATACCAAGACACAAAGGACAGAATTAACTTTGTAATGGATAAAGGGACTAAAGAAAAGATAAACACCGCGGCGGCGCTCGATGGGATAAGCGCGGCGGAGTGGTTGAGACAGGCGATACAAGAAAAACTAGACAAGTGATACAAGAACGATGAGCGGCGTGTTACCCGTAAAAGGTAGCGCGTCTTTTTATTTGCGGGAGACAGGATGCAAGAAGAAAAGAAAACAGAAAAATCCATATATCAACAAGTCGTAGACGGGGACGTTGAGCCGACAGGACGACAAAAAGGGTGGCTCAATCTCGAAAAGCGTGTGCCGCTCAATAAGATGACGCCCGAAAAGCGGCGGGAGATATGCACGAAGGGCGCGGAAGCCGTGAACAAGCTACACGGGGAAAAGAAAACGGCGCGGGAGTCGCTCGAGAAGATTTTGACATTGAAAGTCACGCCCGAAATATTAGCGGGGGCGGATGTTCCCGACGAGATAGCCGAACGTCTAAAGCGGGACAACCCCAACGCTACATTATACGACCTTATCAACCTTGTCGCAGTTGGTCGCGCAGTTAGCGGGAGCGTGAGCGCTATGACCTTTATAAGAGACACGCACGGGGATAAACCGATAGAGCGCGTAGAAGTGACGGAAAACATCACGACAGACGCCGACAGGGAATTGATGCGAAGTATCGCGGAAAGGCTCGAACGGGGCGACGTGCAAGTGGTAAAGGATATAACGGACGACAGCGGGAACGGCTGAAAAAGCGCATAAAATCGCTAACTGTTCGGAAAAGGTATCTTTCACGAATAGTTGCCAAATGCCTACAAACCCAGCAACGGCAAGGGCTTGCGGCACTTTCGGGAACGGGAAACGGGACAGCACGCGTGTATTTTTAGCAAGAATTTATACATATGGACTGTTTAAATTATTTAAATATCCATACATTTTATTGATTCATACACACGCATCCGCACGCACACACGCACCCCCACCCCGTGGGACGCGCCGGCGCTCCGCAGGGAACCCTATACTCCCTCAGAAAAATTTTATGTTCAAAACAGTCGCTTTAGCGGACTAAAGTATTTAGCAAAAATAGTGTGAGAGTGTCAAAAAATACGGGGGAGTATTCAAGTTTAGGGCATGGTAAACGCAAATATTACGAAAATGTTACAAAAATCGTTCGCTTACGCGAAGAAAGGAAGAGGAGTATGAAACCATTAGTAGCAAATAACGGAAGACAGATTAACGAACAGGAGCTTATGCAGATGTTTGGTATAGGGAGAATGGGCCTTGGGAATATCGACCTATATAACAGACCCCAGTTCAGAAACATGGATGGCTCGGTGTCAACAGTACGGAGCATGAGTTTTAATGACGGCAACGGGGAGATACTTGTTCCGACAATCGCCTTTGATGATGCCGGAAAGCCGTATGCCATGTCAGATGATGAAGCGATAAACAGATACTACAACACCGGGGAATACCTTGGGAAGTTTAAGACTATTGACCAAGCAAACGATTACGCCGCAAGACTTCACAAACAGCAGGAGCATATCTACCGATGAAGATACAGCACGATGATTTAGATGCCATAGAGTTGATAAAGGATATCAAGAAGGAAATGAACGACATCCGGCAACTGATAGCGGCGCTGGAGTATGTTGTTTATCGGTGTGATGAGAGGGTGGAGATAAACTTTTTTGAAAGGGGAGAGCATGACAAGGAAGGAAGCAAAAAATGAATTAAGACCGATAAAGGAGCTTGATAAGGATATCCGCTCATATGAGATGGAGATAGAGCGGTTGATGACGATAGCGACGAAGATGACACCGAGTTATGATTCCGACAAAGTAAGTACGGCATATCGGAACAAGGTAGAGGAAGCCGTGATTAAGTTGGAAGAGTACCGGGCTAAGTTGGCAAGGGCGATGATAAAGAGCATTGATTATAAAAATCGGTGTTTGAACAAGATAGCCCTGATAGAGCCGAAGTCGTTACAGAAGTTCTTGATATATTACTACTATCAGGACAAGACAGTAGAAGAGATATCGGAGCTGATAGACCGCACTCCAAGATGGACATACGAATTATTTTGCACGGCGCTGGACGAATATGCGAAACTTTCTTGAAAAAATGCGATTACTTCATAGTAATTCATAAAAAATACTCTTATTATGCTAGGTGGAATAAAGACAGTACTTTTTTCATTTTGCAAAGCTTCTCCTGAAGAAGGGCGTCCACTAGGGCGTCCTTTGGTGTTTTATGACTTTAGAGAATTATAATCCGGCACAACTTAGGGAAATCGAATATGACTATTGCCGAGAACATCTTGAATATTTCGTAGAGAAGTACGGACATATCGAAGATAAGGACGCAGATGTTCTGATTCAGCCCTTTAGGTTGTGGGAAGAACAGAGAAGTGCATTAAGACAGTTCAGAGACAATAAGCTGAACGTGATATTGAAAGCAAGGCAGTTAGGGATAACGTGGCTTGTTCTTCATTATGCCCTTTGGAAGCTCATAAAACCCGGTCGAACAGTCATAGGACTTTCGAGAACCGAAGATGAAGCACAGGAATTAGTCAGGCGAATGTCTGTAATTCTTGATAATATGCGCGAATTATTTTCGCCGAAGAACGACCAACCAATCAACTGGACAAACGCATACTGGGAAAACACGTCCCTTATCCTGACGATTCACTTCCCAAATCAACCCGATTCAGTCTTTAAGTGTTTTCCTAGCTCCCCAAACGCGGCAAGGTCGTTCACGGCGGATTTAATAGTATTCGACGAATGGGCGTTCCAGCAGTTCGCCGAAGACATATGGAAAGCCGGATTCCCGACAATCAACCGACCTAGTGGCGGTCAGGTAGTTGGGTTATCCACAATAGAGCGTGGTTCGTTCTTTGAAAAGGTATTCACAGACCCCGATAACGGATTTAACAAGATTTTTATTCCGTGGAGCGCTGACCCTAGACGGGATGAAGCGTGGTACGAGAACACAAAGCGTACTATGGGGGACATGATAACCCAAGAATACCCCGCTACGATAGAAGAAGCCTTAACAGTACCCGGTGGTTCGTTCTTCCCCGAAGTAAAACGGGAGACTCACTTGGTCAATGAAGAGCTTGAAGGGAAATTAACCCGTTATGTAGCCCTTGACTATGGACTTGATATGCTTTCGGCGCATTGGATTCAGGTCGATACGAAGGGAAACGCCCAAGTTTACCGGGAATATGACGCTCCTGACAAGACAATCGGGGCGGCGTGTGACATTTTGCGGTCAATGTCGGGCGATGAAAAGATACAATATTGGCTTGCACCTTCTGATTTATGGTCAAGAAGTCAGGAAACGGGAAAATCTAGGGCGATTTTGTTCTCAGAGAACGGAATTACCCTTACAAAAACATCGAGAGACTTCCCGGCAGGGTGTTCATCCATGAAAGAGTGGTTAAAACCCATCGGAGAACACGCTAGATTGACGATTTTAGACGGGTGCGCGCCTAACCTATACAGATGTTTGCAGAAAATCCAAAAGGACAAGAAACGCCCTAATGTGTACGCTAAAGACCCGCATGATTTAACTCATGATGTGGACTCATTAAGGTCATTTTGCGTTTGGTGGGTAAGAAGTCCTGAGATTGACTACGAGAGTATAGAGACGAAACAGCACGCGTCTATTCTTGAAGACATAGAAAACGCAAGTGCAGAAGATAGGGAATACTTGTTAGCGAAGTATGGAGAACCCATATGAGGTTGAAGACATTTATGGATAAGGTCAAAAAGTCAGTAGCACCTACACCCGAAGACAAAAAGCGTGATAAGTGGCGTGGAAAACTCGAAAACGCCCGCATTGCGTACTCACATACCCTTAAAGAGATAGCGAAGAACCAAGCTGTCTATGAAGGGACTAGGGAAGTCAATGGAAACCCTAACACGAATATAGCGGCAAAGGATGTTTCTGTAAATGTCCGTAATATCGCCTATGAATTGATTGAATCTCAGGTGGATTCTTCTATTCCGATGCCGAAGGTTACAGCGCTCCACGAAGGAGACGAAGAACTGGCTCGGTCAATAGAGAAAGCCTTAGTGAATAAGGTTAAGATGCTCAAGCTTTCCATCATAAATGACCAAATGGAGAGAATAGTTCCCGTGCAGGGCGGCGATTTCTTCATTGTTGAGTGGGACAATAATCTTGGTTTGCACTCAAATTACGGCGATGTTGACGTAAAAGAGATGCTCCCGAAACAAGTAATACCCCAGCCGGGCGTTTCAAAGATACAAGAGATGGACTACATCTTTGTGCAGACTGCGCAGACTAAAGATGCGGTCAAGAAGAAGTATCACGTTGATGTTCAGGACGCCCACGAAGAATATAAGGATATAAGGGGCGCAGAAGGCGAATCAGGGCTTGATACGGATATAGTCACAGTAAATACTGCCTACTACAAGAAAGACGGCAAAATAGGGCGTTTCGTGTGGTGTGACGACTATACCCTTGAAGACCTTGAAGATTATCAGGCGCGGATAACAAGAAAGTGTAAGAAGTGCGGATATGTCACGGAAGAAAAGGTATGCCCTGAGTGTGGTTCTAAGTCCTTTGAAGAGACGCCGGACGAGATTCAGGAGATAAGAAGACCCATTATGAGAGAAGACGGCATAGACCCGATGACAGGGATGCCTATGCAAGTTTCCGCAGAAGAAGTTATAGAGATAGAGTATTACAAGCCTAATTGTTTCCCTTTGGTCGTAAGAAAGAACGTATCAAAGGCTAATTCGCTTTTAGGCTTTTCTGATGTCAAGGTCATAGAAGACCAGCAAGACCTTATCAAAAAAGTAGGTTCTAAGGCGGCTGAGAAGACTTTAAAGGGCGGTTCGATAGTTACCTTACCCCGTGGTGTAAAAGTCGAAACAACGGACAAGGAGCTTAAAATAGCCCGCCTTGATGACCCACAGCAGAAGTCTATGATTGATATTCTCAATATGCAGGTCAACATCAATCAGGATATGCAGATGATAAACAAGGCTTATGAAGATGCCCGTTCTACTTTGGGTATCACGGATGCCTTTCAGGGTAAATATGACCCGTCAGCGGTTTCAGGTACGGCTAAGCAGTATTCAATCAATCAGGCGGCAGGACGACTTGAAAGTAAGCGTGTCATGAAGAACGACGCCTTTGCCAATCTTTACGAGCTTATGTTCAAGTTTTGGCTGGCATACTCGGATGACCCGTTGCCTATTACTGGTAATGGAATAAACGGACAGCAGGACTTCGCGGTACTTGATAAGTCAGACTTTATCAAGCAGGATGCCGCCGGGGAATACTACTGGAATGACGAGTTCATGTTCGAGACAGACCCGACATCCACGATGATGGCTAACCGCGAAGCGATGTGGCAACAGATTGACATGAAACTCCAGTCAGGTGCTTTCGGACAGTTAGGCTCTTTGGAGACTATGAGACTGTATTGGAGTCTTATGGAGAAGAACCATTATCCGAACGCCGGAGATGTTCTTAGTCAGATAGAGATGATGTTGGCAGAACAACAGCAGATGGCGGCGCAGATGCCGCAGATGGGAGTAGAGAATGAAATGCCCGCAATGCCAAGTGGAAATGAGAATATTCCGGTCGCGTAACGTCTTAGAAAATGACGATGACCCGAACGTAGAGACAAGACTATTTCGAGAACTCGAATTAACGTGTTTAAACAAGGATTGCTCAAACTACAACACAGTAGTCGAGACGATTCGGGACGAATTACCCATAGGCTAAAGAAAGCACCCATAGAGGTGCTTTTTTAGTGCATAGATTCCGCAAACAACAGCGTAAAAATGAAAGGAAAATTGAATATGGTAAAGAAAAATCTTCTTGTCCTTGACTTACAGACATTCGCAGATGAAGAAGTCGTGGACACAGGCGAAAACGAAGTAGAGACAGCCGCCGAGTCTCAGGAAGAAACGGAAGCAGACGAAGAAGTTGAAACAGGCGAAACAGATGGAGACGCCGAGCCACAGCCACAGTCAGCCGAAGAAAACGCACGTTACGCCGCAATCAGACGTAGGGCGGAAGAAGACGCCAAACGAAAGTATGACGCTTCAATAAACCAGCTCAATCAGAGAGTGGCGGCAATGTGTCAGGGCGTTACACATCCTATCACGGGACAGCCTATCACGAATGTAAACGACTACATGGATGCCCTTGCTATTCAGCAGAGACAAGCCAACGAACAGGAGTTGCAGGAGAAAGGCGTTGACCCGCAGTTAATCGACAGGATGATAGCGCAGAACCCTATTGTTATGGAAGCACAGCAAGTAATTGAGCAGAACAAGCTCATGAACGCCGATGCTCAGATACAAAGGGATTTAGCCGAGATTTCGAAGTATGACCCGAACATAAAGGGCATAAACGATTTAGCGGCATTACCCAACTTCCAAGAAATACTTGACCGGGTTAGTAGGGGTGCAAACCTTGTGGACGCATACAAGATGGTCAACTTTGACAACTTTATGCAACACACTAACGAAGCGGCAAGACAGCAAGCTATCAACCAGATGCGCGGGAAAAACCACTTGGCTACGCAGTCGCAGAACGTGGCTACGGAAGACGACGTTGTGGAAGTACCGCAAGAGATTATGGCTCGTTACAAGGAAGAAGGAAAGACAGAAAAACAGATACGCGAACTTTATAAGAAGGTCGCAAGCAAACTTAACTTGAATTAAGGGGGAAAAAGATATGGCATTTGAGTTTATCAGGTCAGAGAATGACGCCGCTCCTATCGAGAAAGAAATAATCGCTACGAACGGCACAACTTACGCTCATGGTTGCCTTCTTGCATATGGTTCAGCAGGAACAGCAACCGCAGTTTCGGGAACAGTAGTTCCTGAGTTCGTTTACGCAGGTAAGACCATTACCGCCAAGACAGGTGATGTTCTTGCAGTTATTCCCGTACTTCCTGAGTACGAGTTTGAGACAGTCTTCACGGGGGACGCTTCTGCTGTAAAGACGGGTGCAAAGGTTACAACTGATGGTGTTCAGGCTACGGCTACGACCACAAGCGGAGTATTCCAGCTTCTTGCTCCCGGCGGTGTAAGCGGTTCTAAGGCTGTTGGTAGGTTCGCATAATAAATAAGGGGGATAAAGATTATGGCAGTAATGTTTTCTAAGCACGGCGGTCAGAATGACGAAGCGTGGAAAGTAATTGACACCGAGTTATCAATGGTAATTCAGGACACAGATACAGAGAAGAACAAGGACGATGAGCTGGTAAAGGCTCTTTACAACGTCAAGACATCTAAGAAGTTCGGTGAGAAACAGGGTTCAATGACCGAGTTCGGAAACTTCGAAGAAGTAACAGAAGGCGACAACGGTATTCAGGATGATTACTCAATGGGATTCTCGAAGCTTATCGAGCATCATCAGTTCATCAAGACATTCCTTTGCACAAGAGAAGCAAGAGACGACGGCAACATCGACCTGATGAAGCAGACAGCGGCTAACTTTGTTCGTGCATACAAGAGAAGTCGTGCGCAGTACGCTTCCGATGCGCTTGTAGCTGAAGGTTCAACATTCATCTATGGCGGCAAGTCTTATGACAAGACGACTGGAGATGGAAAGGGACTTTTCGCAACAGACCATCCCGGAAAGAAGACGGGTGTTCCCGTACAGTCAAACGTATTCACAAATGCGTTTGGTAATGACGTTACGATGCTCTACACTCTTGCTAACATCGGACGTAACTTCAAGAACCAGTCGGGTAACGTAATGGGTTACACATTTGACACGATTGTCATTCCCGGTAACGCTCCGAGACTTGAGGAACTCATCAAGAGAATCCTTGGTTCAGACCAGCTGGTAGGTTCAAACTACAACGATATCAATACTCAGAAGGGTATTTGGAAACTCGTTGTTGACCACAGATGGGAAGCGGCAAGCGGAACAGAGCCTTACATTCTCATGAGTTCAGAAGCACAGAGAGACCTTAACGCTGGTGTATTCTTCGACAGAGTACCGCTTGACGTTTCTAACGAGGTTCTGAATAAGAGCCGCAACCTTGAGTGGAGCGGTTACGCAAGATGGAGCGCGGGCTTTAATAATTGGGCGGCTTACATTCTTGGCGGCGCACAGGCAGGAACGACACTTTCATAAGGGGGATTCGCATGATACCTAAAGGACTTAAAGTAGGTGACACGTTTAAAGACGGGAATATGACCTACGAAGTAACTAAGGTTGTCGGCGAGAATTACGAGAGCAGATGGGTGGGGGCAACTCCACCCGAAACTCTTGTAGAGCCGATAGAGACTAAAGAAAATCTCAATGAAGATTATTCTTCTATGCAGTACGCACAGCTTAAAAAGTTATGCGCTGAAAGAGGACTTGATGCAACCGGGAAGAAAGACGACCTTGTTGCAAGATTAAAGGGGTAAAGAATGAGTACATGGTATGACCTTAAATTAGCCGTTTTGCAGAAGATGTTTGCGGCGGACAATGCAATTATAATGGATGAGTCCACTATGGGCTACATTTACGCTATGCCGCATTGCGCGAACGAAGGTTTATCCCTACTCGCCACGGCAGGGAAGTTCATCACTAAAGAAGCGAAGATAACGCAGATGGACATTCCTAATCTCATACCCGATGAAACCGCCAACAACATCCATGAGTTTTCGGACACCTACTCATATCAGGCTGATGAAGGTCAGTCATACTATTTTGAGTGTTCGGGACTTGGAACTTGTGATATCGAAGTTGACGGCACAATCATAGATACCATTACCCTTAATGACAAAAACTATAAAGTCTACAAAGGACTTTTCTCAAACATCAACAAGAAACCTGTTAAGTTCACGTTCACAACTTCATATCCTATGGCTATAAAGAACGTGGCTATTTACAGAGAGACATTTGCGGATGCAGATGACGTTGTGCCGTTTACCGACAAGGTTAAGTATGACATGACGAAGATTGCAGACGACTTCTTTATGATTGACCCTCAAGGTATTTACTACGAAGGGGCATATCAAAAATATCTCCAAACATCAGACTTTTATCAGGAAGGGACAAAGACGCTCGTATTAGATAGGGACATGATAGGCTCGTTTACTATCTATTATCGCGCATATCCCGTTCAATTAACGAACGACACATTGGATGAATACGAGTTACCTATTGACCCCGAAGTATATGCCTTATTGCCGTTATATATGGCGTCACAGCTATATAAGGACGATGACAATGGTATTGCCACGGCATACAGAAATGAGTTTGAAGTTGGATTCGAAAGGCTTGTAAATAGTGCCAACTTGTCGGCATACGAACAGTTTACAAGCGATAGTGGGTGGATTTAATGGCTGTTTCTTTTAGAGTTCCGGCTAGTCCGAAAAGAAATATATTCAATATGGACAACTTTCTCGGTGTTGACCTGACTAATTCGGGTTCTAGCATCGAGGAAACAAGAAGTCCTAATGCCGAGAACATGGTGCGTTTCGTGCCGGGGAAAGTGCGTAAACGTATGGGTTACGATAAAGACGCTCTTTTCGGCAAGGACATAAACGTGAATTGTGTCAAAGGGACATCGGCTGTTGAGCGACAGATTGTTGTAAAAATAGAAGATTCGGGTCAATGGTTTAAAATCTACGATATGGCTCGTACCATCAGAAGTAAGGACGGAAACCCTTACGACGTCTACTACGAGTTCGACTACAATACAACAGAAAAGATGTGGATGAGTAGTCCTAGTGTTGAAATCCCTTCAAGTGACGGAGAATGGGCACACTTTAGTTTTGTCCGTAACATGACGGCTACGGATGTTGTGACGAACATTTCTATATGGTCAGCGGCGGGGAAAGCGCAGAATATCTACATAAAGAATCTTTCTGTAATGTACGGCAAGGATGCTTCCTATGAGTGGAGTCCCGCCCCTACATACTTTGTCGAGAGAGCAAACAACGACCCCGTGTATGGCGTCCATGTAGGAAAGACGGGTACATTTGAAGGAAATAGAGTAGTAAATGTAAACAGAGTATTGCAGACAACCCAGTCGTTCGAAACGTATTCCGTGACTACTTCGTGGCAACAGATTAAAAACCTTGCGGAACACATCTATATTGGAGTCAGGCTATACATTGAATTTGATTACAGGCTGACAGGCGACCCAGTAACAATATGGGGTGGCGGTGCTACCTTTGGTAAATTGACAGCCACGGCGACCACTCAGCATTTTAGCAAGAGTTCAATAAGTGGCGGTTCGAACTACTACAACGGTACAGTTCAAATAAAAAGTGATGGGACTTCCACGCTAGAGATAAGCCGACTTTCTATAATGTATCAGGTTGACGAAACAACCTATGACTGGTCTGCCGCGCCTGAAGACAACGGAGAAACATTCCCCATCGAAGACATCTACCTTGTTGGTTCTAAGAATTATGCAACATCAGAATCATATGATGTGGGTCATCAGGCGGATAGTACAACACATATACTCGATGAACAGCTAACAATCGGAGATAGTACGTCTAAGGTGGAAGGATATGCGCATATATCTTTTGACCTTCATACAGCAACATCATTTACAAACTTATTAAATAAGATTGAGGTTTGGCTGGTAAATCAGAATAATACAGGGGTCAAGATTGACGAGTCAACGGAGAACTACAACAGCAAACACTTCGAGGCATATATTCCAACAGCGGCAAATGCGACTGGTTACATAACACGCATAGGAGTGGTTTACCATTTCAATAGCGGAGCCCCGACTTGCTGGACATATGTTTCAAACATAAAGGTAAACGAAGTAACGCCCCGTTCATCTTATGATATATCTCCCAAATGGTACATATACCATGTTGGAACAGACTTTTATTTAAGGGCAAGCAATTCAAAGGACTTCACAAAAGTTTACGATAATGCTAATCAGCATTTGAGCAAATCGTGGCAGTTCAACAAGAGCCTTTATATCCTTGATGGTAAGGATATTTACTCATATGCGATAGGTGATGAAACTGTTTCTCCGATAGGAGAAGAAAACGGATATATCCCAACCCTTACGATAGCAAAATCTCCTAATGGCGGGGGTGTTTCTTACGAACCCTTAAATATGCTCCAACCGGGATTCTATGAGACGTTCCAAAGCGACGGAAGTCCCATATATCAGTTATCGTTTGGAAACCTTGATTCTACGCCTGTCAAAGTATGGGTAATGAATCAATCAGGTGGATGGGATGAAAAGGTTGAAGGAACAGATTTTAACGTCAATAGAGGTGCGGGATTTGTTGACCTTTATAATGCGCCTTCTGCTCCGGCTCTTACTGGCGAAGACGATGTAAAGATACTAGCATACAGAACAGTACCGGGTTACAGAGAGAGAATAACCAAGTGTACCAATGGTACGTTGTTTGGAGTGGGCGGTGCAGAAGACCGCCTATTTTTGACAGGTAATCCCGATTATCCTAACTGGGACTTTTACTCGGAACAGTACAATCCGTCATACTTCCCTGATACGGGGTATTCAGCACTCGGCTCGGAGCAGTCGGCTATTGTCGGATATGCCCTTGTAAATAACTACCTTGCGGCTTTCAAGGACGGGTTTGATACTTCACAGTCCGTCTTTATTCGAGAAGGCGATTTGGTTGTTAAACAGCAGAAGATAGGGGATGCGACATATGAAGTCTCAGAACCAGCCTTCAAGCTGATAAATACCCTGCAAGGAAATGGGGTTATTGCTCCGTATGCGTTTGGATATTTGACAACAGAACCATTATTCCTTACGAAGTCGGGAATATACGCAATCACGGCGCAGGATATCACGGGGGAGAAATATTCTCAGAACAGGTCATTCTACCTTAATGGGGAACTGACAAAGGAAAGCAATCTTGAAGATGCCGTAGCAACGACCTTCAACGATATGTATATCCTTGCGATAAACAATCAGCTCTACATTCTTGACGGACTTCAAGCAACGAGAACAGATAGGTCTGAGCCTTATTCGACAAGGCAGTATGTTGGATTCCATTGCATCAATGTTCCGGCAATATGCCTTTGGACGAATGATGATACGTTGTGGTTCGGCACGGGAGATGGCAAGGTCTGTCGATTTAAGACCGATGTGGAAGACCCTGAGAGTTACAACGATGATGGTAAAGAGATTTACTGTTGTTGGGAAACTCCCGACCTTGATGGGAAACTGTTCTACAAGAACAAGACTTTCAGATACTTCGCAATCAGAATGATGAAAGTCCTGAGAACATCCGTAAAGCTCTACTCAGAGAAGTTGGGCGCATGGAGTTTCATTAAGGAAGATAAGACCGCAGGACTTACATTTGACTTTGAAAACGTGGATTTCGAAGCGTTCTCGTTCAGTACAGATAGGTCTGAAAAGGTTGTTCATACTAAAGTTAGGGTTAAGAAGGTAGATAAGGCTCGGTTTAGGGTTGAAAACAACAAACTAAACGAGCCGTTTGGTTTAATTGACTTAGCTCTTGAATACATCGAGAGCGGAAACTATAAGGGGTAACGATATGCCATTCACAAGGATTTCAAATGCACAGCTCAATTCAAGGGGCGCAACGACATTACCTAACCAACCACAGATAAGTGCGGCGGCGTTAAAGCAGGAGTTTGATGCTCCTGCTAAGAACATCGTCGCTCCGGCGGTTAATAACCTAATGGACGAGTTGGAAGCGTCAACAAGTGCCAATAGCTTGGGTGCGGTAGCACCTACTGGAAGAACAGGAACTACTGTCCAGGGTGTTCTTAATTCTATATCATCAGACCTTGGAAACGTGGAAACACAGTCGCACGCACACCCTAACAAGGCGGTCATAGATAAGTTCGATGACACAGGAACAGGACTTACATATGATGGAAACCCGGTAGGTGCGGTCACGTCAGTCAATAATAAGACGGGAGCGGTAAGTCTTGCGGCATCGGATGTCGGGGCATTACCTTCGACAACATCAATCCCGACAAAGACAAGCGACCTGACGAACGATAGCAACTTTGTAGCGGATGCAAGTTATGTTCATACGGACAATAACTATGATGCAACGGCAAAGGCTATTGTTGATGGAGCTACGGCGGCTATCAATGCAAAGTCCACAGTATCGTGGAATCAGATAGATACTACGGGGACGAAGATTGCGGAAATCACTATTGACGGCGTAAAGACAGACGTGAAAGCCACGGGTGGCGGTAGTGCGGATGCGTACAAAACCATAACATCGGGCGGTCAGTCTTTTGTTGCGAGTGGAGCAGACGAGTTCAAGATAAACGCTGGTTCGAATGTAACCATTACGCCATTGCAGAATGACAAAGGTATTCAGATATCGGCGGCTGGCGGCGGTCAGTCAACAGGCGATATGCTGATGAATGATTATGACCGCTCAGGGGATGTGAAATCTGCATCAAGTACGGGTAACGGCATAAAAGATTTTGTTGCCGCAGAGATAAACAAACTCGATGTATCGGATAGTGTGGTATCGGGACAGTATGTATCAGCCGTGTCGGAGACAGACGGAAAGATAAGCGTAACGAGAGCAAGTCTGCCGACAGTCCCGACAAAGGTATCAGACCTTACGAACGATAGCGGATATCAGACGGCAAGTGACGTAGCAACGGCAATATCGGGCAAGGAAGATAAATCGGCTCTTAAAGATTTAGCATATATCGACATAGACGGACAGAGTTCTACAAAGGTATTGCAGGGCGATGGAACGTGGGTAAACCCTTCGGCTGGTCACACAATGATAAACAATGCGACCTACTTGCCGACGATGGTAGCGAACTCGACGGACGCAACGGACGATAAGGTAGCAAGTACCTACGCGATAAGTAATTGGAGCAATGCCGAGATAACGACTTTAATAGCGCATATAGATAGCGGCGATGACACAGTAGGCGTGTGGAATGACGCATGGAAAACCGACGGAATAAGGACGGGTTGGGTATGGCACGAATGTCTGTACGATATAGTATCGGATAATGAAGTAGAAATCTCGATAGACTTTGATGTGTCGGGAGAAGAAGTAGTCGGACTATACGCATACCGAGTTGACGATAGCGTATCGCAGACAATAGATAGTCAGACAGTAAACGGTGGTGCAATAGCAATCAAGTTGACTTCCCCAATACAGAATGCAAGTGGAGTAGACGTAGCAATAAATCTCAAGCGTCAACGTACCAACCTTGTTACTAACCCGACAATACTTTCATAGGAGATACGATTATGGCAATGACAGAAATGAATTATATGAGTGGCGGGGGCGGTGATTTAGTTTTTACCGATACGGGTGTAAGTAGTTTAGCGTCTTATACTATACCCGATAATCACAAAGGTATGCTTATCATTTTATATAGGGCAGGCTCAGACCCGTGGCTTAAACTAAATGGAACAGATGTTACCGCAATAAAGCAAACAACAGTAAGTGGCGGTGCAAGAGTTTGGGTGTATGAGATTAATGATGTTAAGTCGGGGCAAGTCATCACATCAGATTATACAAATCTTGCTTATGCGGGATTTATTGACAATTAACATCTTTGGTTATATCGCATACCACAACCCACGAAAGGAGAACCGATGATATACATAGAAACAGACGGGGTTAAATACCCGATAGAGAAGTTCCAAGTATTCAAGACACAGTTTGGGAATGACGGGATAAGGATATACGGAGAAGTACCCATCACGGACGGATTTAGGATATACGTTGACGATGAGTTAATCGCAGACAAGTCCGACTTCAAATATCTGTACCGAGAAGATGACGTGTGCAAGGAGTACACAAAGGTGGAAGAAACGCCTATCCCGACCGAGAGTTATGCGATGGGCGATATACCCGTAAACCCTATTCAGCGACAGATAAGTGCATTGAATAAGCGGATAAGCGACATTACGCCTTACACACAGACCAAGTACGGATATTACGGGGAATCCGAAAAGGTATTTTACGGAGTACCGAGTGGAAACGTCACAGTATTTTGCGATGTTGATAATACAATCACACGCATTGAAGATAGGCTTATAGTCAAATTTGCTGACAAGTTGGCAGACACAGTTGAGATAACAATAATGGTTCAGTAACGAAAGGAGAAAAGATATGAAATACGCAGTAATTCAGCAGATTAACGGAGCATATGAAGTAAAGTATGAGGGAGAAAATCTCGACAGCATGAAGTATAACTACCATAACTGGCTTTCACTTCTCTACAACGACACGGGTGCGGTTAAAGGTGTTGTTAAACTCGTTGACGAAAACCTTGACGTTGTTGATGGTTGTGTGGAGTTCATCAACAAGCCCGCTAAAGCATAAGGAGATAATCTATGGCTAAAGTAGAGATTAAGATGGGTGAAATCGGTGGCGTCGATTGCGGATTATTAAGCAAACAAGAAAAATATGCGTTTGCGGGGTCGGTCACTATGAATAAAGACTATAAGATGATTATATGTCTTTGGGATTATAGATACATGACAAACTTTCCCTTATTGTTTAATGGAAGTGCAAGTAGTTGGGACGCAACGGTTAATGAAATCCCCGTAACATTTACAGAACCAGCCATGACAAGTGATGGAAAAGTTGGGTGTTTTGTAAAATATAATGTCAAAAATGGCGATGTTATAAGTCAATCAAATTCATCATTCGCGTCTTGGTTTTTGTATTTTGAGTAACCCCTTTACTAAACGGAAAGCGAAATAAAATGGGAGATATAGGATTCATTTTCGGATATACGATTGTCGGGGCATTTTTGCTTGGTGCGGTGGTCGGATATTTCATTGAGAAGATAGGAGATAAGATATGTTTCAAAGAGCATTAGCAGTAGGTGGCGGGGGTGGCGGTCAATTAAGTACACCTCAATTAGTATCTGTTCCGCCTAGCGGAGCAACAATGTCGGCAAACGTAACTGCAAGGATTTTTGTTCTAAACCTAGAAGTAGGAGAAGTTGTAATTTGGGAAAATGGCAGTTTGACGTACCGTATCGTAGGTTCAAGTTATACTCCGAATCCTGCTCCATCAAGTACAAATATTTATCCAAGTTATAGCGGAAACACAATAACTCTTAACTCGAATAGTAGTGCAACAAGGTCTGTTTGGGTTGTATATGAATAACCCCTTTACTAAAATCAAACTCGCATTTTGTTTGAGTTTTGATGTTTGGATTTTGAGTTTTTGAGTTTTATAAACCCCTTTGAAACATATGAGTGAAAAAGCAAAAGAACAATATGAATTACTTCTCGAACTTCTTGACTTATGCGAGATTTATTATGACGAGCAAGAGTTTGAGGATAGAAAAGAGGAGTATATCGCATTCTGAAACGAGGTAAAAATATGTGTAAAAATTGTAAAGACGCACCGTCAACATATGAGGAATATTGCATGAAATCCGCTTGCCCCGATGCTTATACTGAAAAAGCAAGGTATTGTGGGAATAATAAGAAAAACGAGGCGGAATTAGAGAAATACAAAAACGCTCTTGATGTGGCGTGTGGTTTGATAAATGGCGATGTTTTTTATGGCTATGACACAGACAAGATATATTCCGAGATAATGGAGAAAGACGGGGCGTGTTGCTCAAACGATTATAGGGATTTTATCCTCGATAATCTTGATTTTTTATTACATGGACAAACAGAATTGCGCTAACTGAAACGTAAGCGAAATAAGGAGTAATTAGTATGAGTAGTCCTTGTAATAATTGCGGTGCAGATTTTAGGGTTTGTACGGAGTGTGATTTTCACAATGGCAAGTATATCGAAAAATCTGTTATTGATGATATTAAGGCAGAGATAGAGCAGACAGTAAACGAAGAAGCAGACGAGGTAAAATGGTCAAGAGGTTTGCATTATGCCTTGAAAATCATCGACAAGCACATTGAATGAAACGAAAGCGCAACAAGAATGAACCCCACAAGCCTCTTAACAATGCGTAACATGTGGGGTAGTTTTGAAGATTTTGGCATCCTTCGGGGTGCTTTTTTGATGGGAGAATAATATGACTCAGACAATAACGTTTCAGGCACTTCTCCAAATGTGTGCCTTAATAATGGGAATATGGGGGTTTTATAAAGCCATTATGGAAATAATACACGCTATAACCGCAAGGCACGACAAAGAGCAATCATGGAGTAAACAGCACGAAGAAATGTCAGAGAAATATGACAAAGCGATAGTAGACCTTAACAAGAAGATTGACGAAAATCAGATTGACGTAGAAGCAAAGATACAGGAAGTAAGAGCAGAACAGGAAATACTTACGGAATGTATGTTCGCTACGCTTGACGGACTTCATCAGCTAGGCTGCAACGGCAAGGTCACAGAAGCAAGGGCGATGTTGGACCAGTATTTGATAAAGAGGGCGCATGATTGAAAAAAATTGATATAACCACAGATAAGGCACTCGTCTTTTCGGCAACCATGATAATCGTATTTACGATAGTTATGGTTGTTTTATTTTGCAAATATCAGACAGTTCCCGATGCGCTGATTGTGGGATTTTTCGGGACGTTTGGTCTTGAAGGCGGGTATTGTGCATTTATCCACAAGACGAAAAAAGAACATAAGGGGGTAGAAGAAGATGACGTGGTTGGCTGAAAATTGGTATTACATAGTATTTATCCTATTAGCGGTGTGCGTAGTGTGTTACGGTATCACGGCGGGCAAGGTAAAGGAATGGTTGAAGTGGGCTGTGCTTGTTGCCGAACAGGAGTTAGGTAGCGGAACAGGACAGGCTAAACTTCATATGGTTTACGATATGTTTGTCGAGAAGTTTCCGGCGATTGCGTCAGTGCTTCCGTTTACTATCTTCTCCCAGTGGGTAGACCTTGCGCTTGAATGGATGAGAGAACAGCTTGAGAAGAATGAGAATATCAAACTGATTATTGAGGGGTAAGATATGGCAACGATTGAAACCTTAAACTTCATAGGGCAGATAGCCCCGTTGATTGTAGCGGAAGGCAAAAAGCGGGGATATAAAATCTTCTCGACTGTCATAGCGCAAGCAATCATAGAATCGAATAGCGGCAAGAGTAAACTAAGTCAGCCGCCTAACTACAATTACTTTGGTATTAAATGCGGTTCGGCATGGCTTAAACAGGGCAAACCCTACGTCTCGATGAAAACTAAAGAGGAATACACCGTAGGGAATTTAACCACGATAACAGACGCTTTTCGGAAGTATTCAAGCATGGCGGACGGGGTAAGCGGATATTATGATTTTATCTCCGCAAAGAGATACGCTAATCTAAAAACCGCTACAACCTATCGAATGTATGCGGAATACTTGAAAGCAGACGGCTATGCGACTTCATCAACCTATGTGAACACCTTATGTCGTACTGTTGAAAGTTACAACTTGCAGATTTATGACACCGGGGAATTACTTTCACAATGGCAAGTTGGCAAAACGTACACAACACAGCAAGACTTGAACATCCGGCAAGAGCCGAACGGCGATACAGTTCCGTATAATCAGCTTACGGCAGACGCAAAGAAACATGCTTTTATTAGCCCAAATGGAAATTCCGTCCTTAAACGGGGTACAAGGGTTACTGTTAAGGCGATTAAATCCACGGGTACATCTACTTGGTTACAGATTCCTAGCGGTTGGATTTGTGGTAAGAACAGCAAAAACACATACGTTATATAAGGGGGTATAGAAATGGCAAACAAAGGCTCAACAAAAGTAGGTTATGTACCAACCAGCGTACCGACTGGTTCATACGGCAACTACTACATCAAGAACGGGGTTGTATCACAGAATGGAACAAATGTAGGATATCCCACTTCAGTAGGTGGCTCTTCTTCGTACACGCCTACTACTACGAGAACAACAGCGTCTAGCGCATCGAAAAGCACTAGGTCATCGGGCGGCTCTTCAAGTAGTTCTGCATCGTCGTCAAACACGGCTAACGCATATAACGCTCTTTTAGCCGCATATCAGGGACAGAGAAACAGTTATGACGAATACCTTAGGCAGATGCGTGAAGCGGCTCAGAACGCTTATGACAGGGGCATGGGTGCATTGAATAGTGCATATGACAGTCAGATGTCTTCTCTTCGTGGCAACCTTGACGAGACGAGAAACCAGCTTACTAATCAGTACAATCGTTCAAGGGATAGCATAAGTCAGGATGCAGAAAACTCATTGAGACAGGCATACATAAACAGAATGCTTTCTCAGAGAAATCTCGGACAGCAGATGTCGGCACAGGGACTTACTGGTGGAGCGTCAGAAACCACGATGGCAAATATGCTTAATAACTATGGTAATGCCCGAAACAACATCAATACCACGATGAACAACAACCTTTCGAACCTTGAAGGGAATTATTCAGATAATCTGTCTCAGGCGATGCAAGCGTACAATTCAGCCGTGGCAAGTGCAAACTTGGCGAAAGCGCAACAGGCAATGTCGCTTGAAAACGCTCTTGCAAACAATCAGATATCCGCACTCGGAGATTATCAGAGCCTTTTACAGAGAGATAATCAGAACTATCTTGACCTTCTTAAAGCGGCTATTCAGAATGGGGCATCGTTCTCATTTGACCCGACAGCGGCTAATAATGCGGTTCAGGCGGTAGCGGTTCAACAGGCGGCTAATCCGACACTTACAAACAATTATCAGGCTATTCAGGAGCTTATGAACAATGCTCAGAGTACACCGGGAGTTAATGCACCGGGTATGACAGTCATAAATCCGGCAACACAGGGTAACTATTTGGCACAGATTCTTTCGCAGTTAAGGGGGTAAATTATGGCAAAGGTAAAGAATTATTCAAGCAAAGACGAAAGCATCAAATCGGTATGGAACAATAAAGGCGACAATAGATACGGCTTTGTGTCACGAGACAGAGTACCCGACTCAAGAGTTGACTCTCGGTGGCAGACAAGATATGGCGCGGGTGTTGATAACCTTCCGTTAAGCGGTTATAACGAGCGCTCAATAAATACACCTTTAGGAACAATAGACTACGGCAACGACCAAGACACGGCTTTTGCAGGGTTTACCCCTAATGTAAGTAGAACAAGGGACTATTATACAAATGGTAGCGGTCAGCCGTGGCACTTGGACTATGCTACTTTAGGTGCTAATAGCGACAGAGCGCTTAACGTAGGGACATACGGAAATCCCGTTGACCCTACATACTTTGCTACTGCGTTCATGGGTGGAGACAGAAATTATATTCCCGACTTCGACAGGACGTTTAACACGCCGCTTGGAAATCTTCAACTTTCAAGAAATACCGAAGAGCCTAACTCGGTATCGGCAGATTTTACACCTAACTACTACCTTCAGGCACTTGCAAACCTTTTAAGGAGATAAAATGGCTCGAAAGAGAAAAGAACAGGACGAGTTCAGAAACAAAACATACAACGGGGGCGGTATTGGTTATAGCCAAGACGCCCTCGATGCTTTAATGAGGGGGAACTATCGTGAGTTCTCCGGCAACAGACAGGCACAGTATCGCACTTCGCAGGAGCAGACACAACAGGCTAAAAGTCTGCCTAAACTTAATGGCATTTCTATACCTTCTTCGGACGCTTGGGAAAGCAATTTCAGTAAGAATAAATCGAATATTGATACTGATAGGGCAAGGAAAAAGTATGCCGAAAATTATACGCCTAGCAGTAATGACGTTCAGACAAACGATGAAAATTACGTTGTCAAGAGAGATAGATATGCAAAGCTGATGTCTAATGGACGCCTTGCGAATGATATCAAGACTCTTGCGGAAGTCATCTATAATAATGCAAATCAAGACGCTACTGTTTCGCAGGAATGGGCTGATACTATCGGAGCAAAGGGAATTACTGGCGGCTATACCAAAGACCAGTTTATCAAAATGCTTGGAAGAAGGTACGACCTTACACCGAAAGAATTAAACGATATGGCGTTGACGTTTCATTCTGATGCGAACAAAAAGGACGTCGCGCAGTATGGACAGCAGTTACAGGAGATAGGAGAAAAGCACCCTGTTCTTGCGTCTGCCGGTTCTTTAGTGGGAACGCTAGGTAGTGGCATTGAAGGTATGTATAACACAGTTGTTGGCGGCATTACTGGCGATGACAGATACCTTTCTAATATGTTTTCAACTACGAAGAAGAGTCCCCGCGAAGGCGTGAAGAAGAATATTCAGTCAGACACAGGAAAAACTGTTTATGATATCGGTATGGGTATAGGCGACATGGCGGCTGGCGCGGCGGCTGGAAGTGCGCCTGTTATTCTTGCTGGGAATACCGCAAACGAAGCGCAGGAATCCGCTATGAAACGTGGTTCAAGTGTCCGTCGTTCGTCGATTTACGGTGGGCTTGCGGGCGTTGCGGACTATGTTACAAACACTATCGGACTTGATAAAGCGAAAGACCTTGCCGTTGAGAGTATAAAGAAAACAGGAATTAAAGAATTTCTCAAAAAGAGTGCTATCGCCGGACTCGGAGAAGCAAAGGAGAATATCTATCAAGACCTTGCTCAGTCCGCCCTTGATGCACTTATCAACGGCGAAAATGCCGAATTAGCACTTTCATTTAAGAACAAACTTGATAGCGGAATGGAAGAAGGTAAGGCTCTTGGAGACGTTGTTAAAGAGTACATCGGTCAGCTTGGTTTCTCAGGGGCACTTGGTTTTGGTATGGGTTCGGCAATGCAAGCGGGCAAGTCAACGCTTCCACATTTGCCGGGGATGATAGCCGACAAGTGGGCTGATGCAAAGATGTCAAGCTTATATGCGGTTGACCCAAACATCAGAGCAATTCTATTCCCGGAAGAACTTGGACAGGCGAAGGAAAAGGTCAAAAAGAACAATACACAGATAAAGGCACTTGAGAACGAGATAAAGATTATCGAAAATGACCCCAAGAACCAGTATCGGGGTAATCTCAAGAAGTCTGCAAAAGCCGATATTGAGCAGAGAAAGGCTCAGATTAAGGAACTAAAACAGGATAACAAGGTTACTAATCGTCAAATTAACGGAGAACCTACACCCATTATCGAACAGTTAGACGAGCGAAGTGCGTCTTCTATCAATGACTTCAAAAAAGAAGTCAGGAAAATCGGTAGTATGTGGGGTGGAGAGAACGGAAAACAGCTTGCAAAAGATGTTAATGACGCACTAGATAGGTACATTGAGTCGGGAAGTCGTGAAGACCTTGCAGACTTTAGGGAAAAACTCTATACGTTACATGATGGCGCAACGGAAGAATACACTTCCAAGAACGGCAATGTGTCAAGATATTCGGATTATTACGGAGATAGAGAGTTTGGCATATATGAAGACCTTGCAAGTGGCAATTCGCTTTTAAATAAGGCACTTAGAGAAGTTGATAATCTTCGTAACGCAGGGCAGACTACGCCCGATGTTGAGCCGGCTAATAACGTACCGCCTGAGAATACAACAAGTGATAATGGCGCTAGCGGTTATGAACCGCCCTTAGTTACAGAGCCGGAAAGAACCGATGCCACAGGAATATCTAGGGTAGTCACAAGAGCCGCCGTAGATGCTGATGTGCTTACGGAATATAACATAGAATCCGACCCGACAATTCAGGAAATCGCTAAATATGCGAAGGCAAATAACGAGTTGACGTTT